>Ga0126338_10003761_pt1 | contig 10695 bp, 6 predicted proteins | sample OrbCmetagenome_2_FD_92529 | JGI IMG/M metagenome (GOLD analysis project Ga0126338, IMG submission 92529) | Coral microbial communities from Petempiche,Puerto Morelos, Mexico - Orbicella C C metagenome | ecosystem: Host-associated > Invertebrates > Cnidaria > Coral | place: Petempiche,Puerto...
AAAAAAATTTTATCCACACCTCCCTCCAAAGGGACCCCCCCCCCCCCCCCCCCCCCCAAAGGGGGCCCCTTAGGGAAGAACCAAAAAATAAAAAACCCTTTTTCCCAAATGGGGGGGGGGGGGGGGAGGGGCACGCTTTGTGCGTCCGACACGCGTCTAAAGTTGCATGATTTGTCGCGCATTTATTTTTTCCTACAGAGACTTTTTCAATACATTCATGCAATGCTCTTTTACCGACTAATGTACATGTATCACCCTACATTTCAGGGGGCCCTCTCAAGTATTTCCACGCAAACTACACAACGTACCTTTTCCTTCTGAAGGAGATCTATTCTTTCTTTCAAAGCCGCATTGGACTCATTCAGCGCACCAATTTTCTGAGAAAAGATTGACACGTCAATGTGAGATAAGATCAATTACCATTGGATAATTTTTCTTCCTTTTCATTGGCCGAGAGCCCACCACGTGACCCGCAAGTAAGTACCTACAAGTAATGGTCTGCTCATGCGTAGTACCGTCTAAATGTGTTTTGCTGCAAATAATATTCTGCTCATGCGTAATAATAACCAAGCTCTTGTGTGAACAGTGGCAGATCGCCTCCCTGAGCTGTCAGAGAGTGATTTAAAATATGAAAACAAACTTGGTGATCGAATAAAACAGTTATTGAACTCGGTTATTGCAAAATATCGTTATTTGTCAGTGTCTCGCAGATCATTTACTTGCCTCAGCCTTCGGCGTCGGCAAATAATCGATCTGCTCGCAACTGATAAATCACGATATTTTGCTAAGCCTCGATCAAAAATATTATCAATTGCCGACTGTACATTCGCTTTCACTCCCTATTTTCAATAGCGCGAGAAGAAAGCGAAGCAGATTTCTGTGAAGGGTAAAAAAAAATAATGCTAATAAATTAAAAAGATCAGTGTAGCTCTATCACCTTCTCTGCCTGTTTTAATTGTTCTATCTTCTGCTGAAGTAGCTCGAAATCCTCCTTAGATGATGAATCTTTACTCTGCTAAAATTGAACAAATTGCCAATGATTTATTTCTATAACTAACGTATTTATTCTGTTAGAGTACAATGAATAAATAACAACACCAAACAAGTATCGAATCTTAACAAGTGTGCCTAACCACAAATAACTCGCCACAATTCCGTGCTCTATCTTAATAGATACTGGCTAACAAGAAAACGGAAAGATTCCTAAAATTCTGTAGCAATCACCTGCTATGTTTTCTGGCACAACAAAAGTAAGTTCAGTCATCCACAAATGAAAAACAAGTTCCAGACTTTTAGCTCAACGAAGAAATAGAATGATTATACGCGTAGAATAATATTGTTATCCCATAGAAGTACGACGAAAACTTCCAAGCAAAGAAAAACAACAAGTGAAGCAAAATCATAACTAACTTCGGTTACCTGTGTTTCCACAATTCATCTTTGTGGAAAGTATGCAAAAGAACCCCAGTTAACAAAACCTCTACTAAGTGCCCATGGAAACATGTGGCTAACCATTACACCTGCTATGGTTAGGCCATAAAGCCAAAGATTCCAGAACAAATCTCATACAAAACTCTCGTTTACGACAAATTTTCGAACAGGAGTCCCCGATTCTTAATAGCCAATCACAATCTAGCACGAGCAGTATTCCGAAGTCGCTACGTCAGCATGGCACCACAGCGCCTAGCAACAACTCTAACGAAAGTCACGGGCTCGGTCGTTTTGAAGTACCGTTTCGAAATATGTCCGATTGAGCAAAAGCACGGTCACATAGAGCTAAGTCCTTCACATTTAACATACTTAAGTTATTACCCAGTCAGAAGATAAAAGAAGTCTCACCGCAGCATTCCCCTACAGGCTTTAGAAACGTCACACAACATAGTTATAATCAGCAAGCGACGTTATTTTGTCCCCAACACAAAACAGCCTTAAGTGATTCAATGAACTCAGTTGGCAAAGGTTAATAGACTTACTGCTGATTCCTCCAAACTTCGGATTTTTTCTTTAAGTGTAGCATTTTCTTCTTTCAGTTCCTGAATGTTCTACAAGAAATAATAAATGAACAAGGCCGCTATGAAAATCAAGAGAAATAAGGGAAAAGAAATTTTCTATGACTAGTTTACCCAGCTGATGAATGTCTAGGTTTCATTATATTTATTATATTTTCATTGGCGGAATAAGCGCAGTTTCTAAAGATATAAATTAAAATAGAAACAAATAAACCAGGAAATATATATACTCACACTTGAGCTGAATAAATTTTCAATCTTCTCTCTCAACAATGCATTCTCGTTTTCCAGTTCTTTCATATTCTAAAGAAACAATAACACAGTGAATTTTGAACAACTTTTACCACCAGCAAAACACTGAGTTTGTGCAAGCGACAATACTGTTTTCTTTATTATTTCTTCTTCTTAAAGTTGACAACTCGTCGACAAACAACGAGGAAAACGAGAAACCACAAAGTTTATGTCACTTACAGTTGTTGACTCTTCCAGCAATTGGATGTTTTCTTTCAACATGGAATTTTCTTCTTCGAGTTTTTCAACAACCTGCGAGATTAAAACAGACAGGATTTAACTTTCGTAAACTAACTAAAGAACTATCGATTACTTTCATCCAATTAGAAATATTACAACTTCTTGAATGCCAAGTCCGATTGCCGCTACAAGATCACATCACTGCTTCCTGCTTGACAGCCTGCCCGGTTAAGGGAAAAGATAATTAAAAGTAATTTTCATGTTCTATATCAAAATTGACAAATTCTCCCTATCCTCAACCTTGGCTGACCTGCGCAATATACCTTTTTCTACGTTCCAGCATATACAGAAATCTTAAACAATACCGGGCAAATAGGTAACACTAGAAAGTACAAAGTTTGCTACCAAAACCACAGTCTAACCAATACATACCCGTGCTGTGGATCCTTCCAGATCTTGGATCTTCTCTATGAGTTGCTCGTGTTCAAGTTGTTCTTCCGCCTAACAAACAACGAGACAAGATATTGAGATCAGTTCCTCTCTATTTGTTCCATTGAAAGAAAGAAAAGCAGAGAAGTCAATAAATTAAATCATCTTTCTTTGCAAATGTTAACAGCTGACTTATGGAGTGTTGGCCCGTTGTCAGGTTAATCCAAGAAATTGAGGGCTGAAACTGTCCTCTATCCCAAAATTCTCTAACACTTTTAGGCTGGTAGTTAAGATCATCCAACAAATTACCGAAGATTCTTGCAGAATGTTCACTTTTTCCTTCAGCATTCCATTTTCATCCTCCAGCTCCTTCACTCTCTAAAAAATGGACAACAAAGAAAAGTTTGAGAATGTCACCTCTCTAGTCACATACCTCTCGTTTTTAATGTGTAACAACAAAGGCGACCTAAATGACGATAAACCTTAAATTTGAAAGAATCACACACCCCAGTTTCTTCCATAATTTCGATTTGCTCTTTCAGCAATGCATTTTCATTGACCAGGTCTTCCACATTCTGAAATGAAATAAAGATAACGTTTCAAGAGCGGCATATGAAAATGCTATCGTTTCTTGCTAAATTACCCTTTGCTACAGAAATATTAATCAAGAAATATCAGGGTTGAAACGGTAGTTTATCATAATATGAATACATGTCGTGTTTTTTAGTTAGTTTACTAGTTACTCAGCCATAACTTGCTTCCTGAAATTGGAAGTTTATGTCAAAAACTGTTTATGAATAGAACTGTGATTTGTAAGTTAAATTACGGGAAGAAACGAAGTCAACGAAGAAAGTAGTCAATGAGCCGAGAAGAGGAAAGAATGTAAAATACCGTCGATTCCTCCAGGATCTGAACTTTTTCCTTGAGTAACTCGTTTTCATCTTCCAGTTCTTTAACCTTCTATAAATTCAAGAACAGAATGTCAGTTAAAAGTCATTTCCCTGGCGAAATCCTCTTATTCTTTTATAGAAGCAATAACAAAAGCTATCTGAATGAAATAAGCACAAGGCGCTCCTTCAGCCTAAACAATTTTAAGGAGTTTAAGGAAACCACAACGGCAACCGCAACGGGAACGTCGCTAAACGAAAGGCTTAATGAGCAATACAATAGCTGTGTACGTGCGTTATAAATCTTTGCACATTTCTCAGTTTGCCGTCTTCGGCAAAACAACGACGTGTAATGACCAAATTCTGCGTTGTCTGGAGAACGTAACCACAACGGATAATGTTTGAAATTTATATTTCGAATTTTATACTGTGTTTTATATTCAGTTTCGAGATAGCTTTGACAAAGAGAAACAAACTAGATGACTTTAGGGTAGGTAAAATATAAATTCATTTTTTAATCGACGTTGTCCTCAAGTCGCTGTCGTAGTTTCTCGAACTCCCGAATAAAGAAGAGGGGCTCACATACCGCGGTTTCTTCCATAATCTCGATTTGTTCCTTGAGCAACGCGTTTTCACTGACAAGGTCTTCTACATTCTGTAAGGGAGACAACAAACTCAGCAACGAAAGCAACGAACACTGAGCAACTGATGCAAATTCACAGTGATAAACCAAACAATGCAAGAACGGACTTTAAATCAACTTCCACATCAGCTGTACAGTTAACTAAGTACTATTTTAGACCTACTCGTCAAATATATGAAACAAAGACAGTTCGAAATTCATCAAGACTAACCCTCGAAGATTCTTCCAGGACCTGCACTTTCTCTTTCAGCAGTTCGTTTTCGTCTTCAAGTTCCTTTACTCTCTACACATAAACACATCAAAGGGGGGAAGAGGTTAAGAAATTATTGCTTAAAACAACAAAAGCAACTGCAAAAAAGAAATCATTACATACCTCGTTTTCCTCCAAAACTTCAATTTGCTTTTTCAATTGTACGTTTTCATCGATAACCACATTCTTAAAGAAAAGAAAAAGAGAATAACCTTAACAAATGGGTACGACGAAAAGCCGTGAATTATGAATTTTCAATTTATTAAACAGGGAAACAGGAGAGTGGAAATCACAATCGACTTGCTACCTTGTGTGAATTAGTTCCCCAAGTTACCTTGGTGAGTCTACTAGCTGGGGGTTGTGTGACGCAGGTGTAAGGCAGGTGTGAGGTACGAGAAGGATAAGAATCGACAATGCACTAGTGCTGCAAAACCTTCCACGCCCAAAACTGATCAAGATCGGATTTCCCCTTACAACACCAGTGTGAAAGTCAAGCCGAAGGTGAGGAGAATAAAGAAAATCATCAACTCCGGACATAACTAACGTAAAAGAATCGCACAGAACTCTGTTGGCAGAGTTAATATTGTGCGCTACTCACCGCGGACGCCTCTAAAGCCTGGATTTTTTCTCGTAGAGTATCGTTCTCTTCCTCTAGTTCTTTCACTCGCTGGAAAAGAAAACGTACAAACTCTTTAGCTTAGTTACGGGGTAGAGAAAGGTAGTTTAACTGACAAATACTGTTTCTTGTTAGCACAACGTACATGAGACTTCATTACAATGTCAAGAAAGTGCTTTACGCGGTTTACCTCATGTTCAGCTGCCAGCATCGCCACTTGTTGTTTTAGATAATCATTCTCCTTTTCCAGCTCTTCAGCATTCTGACAAGAGATAGAACATTGACTGATCTAAAAGTAGTCAATTTAATTCCAACCAAAAAATAGTCCCCCCGCTATTTGTAACTGACCGGGGAGACGAAAAACAGTTCGAAATGGAGAGAATGACTGAGGGAAAATTCAAGGTGAATGGTTTTGAGTTTGAAATAACAAGGAATTTCAAATAACCGAGTTCGAATCAGCAGGGTCCATCTGTACTTTGGACAGGACCTCAAGGGGAATAGAGTTTGTAGCTATATCCAAATTTCAATCAGTTTTCATTTACCGAAGACTCCTCCAGCGTTTTTAGTTTCTCTCTAAGCTCTTCATTCTCCTGTTCGGTTTTCTTCATATCCAGCTCAGAAACCTAAGCGGGCAACAAAAATTAAAATGGACTTGAAATATCATTTGCTAACGTCATTTGATTAAAAAGTAATATATCGATAAAAACTAATCTTTTGTAAATTCCATCAACTACACAAATTTTGCGCGCGCAGAAGTGAACTTTCCAAGTAACACGCACGTACCTCCGCCATTTCTTCAAGAGTTTTAACTTTTTCTCTTAGCTCATCGTTCTCTTCTTCTCTGATTTTCTTAATGTCCTGCTCAGAGGTCTAAAAGACAAAACGATAAATAAATAAATCACAATATTTAGAGAGCAAGACGCGTCAGCCTTAGCTGGTTTTCATGCTGGAGAAAAACCCTCGAAGCAAGGCGAGAACCAACAACAAACTCAACCCACATATGGCACCGGGCCGAAATCGAATCCGGGCTGCACTGGGGGAGGCGAGTACTCTCACTGCTGCGCGATCCCTGCTCCCCCGATAACTGCTCACCAAACAACAATAACAACACACGAAAAAGGACAAGGACCATTTGCACTTACCGCCACTTCTTCAAGATTTTTAACTTTTTCCCTTAGCTCATCGTTCTCTTCTTCTATTTTCTTAATATCCTGCTCAGAGATCTGAAAAACAAAACGATACTAAACATCAAGTTACAATAACGTAGCAATTCTGAAAAACAAACAATAGCTTACACAGTGACCATTCTCTGGGACAATATCCCCATTCACCTAAAAGATGTCAATGCCTTCAACTTTTCTAAACAACTGAAATTTTATCTACTGTCTGAACAAGATCATGACAACTTGTAATGATTTTCTCCATTCTATTATACCATGTACACATCTCTTCTCTTAACAGTTCTGTATTCTGTCAATATCTATAGAAACCTCACAATAACTGGAGACTGACTAGAAAACTTTCGGGTTACCTCAATCTCCAGATTCAAATGAACATTACTTTTCTGTCCCCCTATTTATATATATTTTTGTAAAACTGGATAAAGTTGTTGTCGTTGCCGTTGTATAACAACACACCAAAAGAGCAAGGATCATTTTTACTTACCGCCAGTTCTTCAAGATTCTTAACTTTTTCTCTCAGCTCATCGTTCTCTTCTTCTATTTTTTTAATATCCTGCTCAGAGGTCTGAAAACAAAACGAAACTACACATTAAGTTACAATAACAACACATCAAAAAGAACAAGGACCATTTGTACTTACCGCCAATTCTTCAAGCATTTTGAATTTGTCTTTCAGCAGCATGTTTTCCTCCTCTATATCTTCCACGGGCTATGAAAAATTGTAAAACACACAAAATTAAGTAGCTGTCACTGTGAAGAGCGGGGAGAGCAAAGGGGGAGAGTGGAAGAAAACGAAGTGGATTACCGTTGATTGTCTCAAAATATCGATTTCCTCTTTAAGCAACTGGTTCTCTTCTTCCAAATCTTTCACGGACTGAAAAAGTAAAGTACAAATATACAACGTAGAACAATAGTCTTTTTAGTAGTTTTGCGGTCAGAATTAGTCTTTATTCCTTTTACTGTTAGACTACCAGCAGTCTCTCTTTTTCTCGAAGATCTCCGAGGGAAAAACGCAAACGAACGAGCAGAGCACAACTCGCTGCTCGGGGCTTCGCCGCTCCCCTCCGTTCGCTCGTTTGTGTTCTTCCCTCGCGGATCTTCGAGCAAAAGAGAGACTGTTCACAGTCTATTTTACTGTTGACTCGGCCATGGTGTTGGGCAAATTGAGAAAACAGTTTGTTGTTACTTCTTACTTGTCTACTTAGTGCCAATTCCCGCATACGGCTTGAGCTCTTTTCAATTATAGAACTAGCAGTAGCTACGAAAAAACACTGTCATTTGTATTCTTTTTGAGCCCTGATGAGTCTAGCAATTAAATGAAAGAGGAATTGTGACATAACAGTGACCACTTCGCTACCTCGACTTTCTCCTTTAGTAAAGCATTCTCCTTTTCGAGCTCTTCCGTATTCTGCAACGTAAATAAAATTCAAACAAAAAGTTGAAACTGACAAACTCTTGACCACCACAACAGGCCTTTATTGATTTTCCAAAGTAATCACGGGTCTGTTTTGGTTTTGAGCTTGCTAAACCGAGTCTCAAAGCAGTAAGAAGATCATACGCAAACTGAAAATTACGTCACAACTTCCTACAAGATCCCATTTAGATGGTTCAGAAGTAGCCTAAGAGAACATTTCAAAATAACGCTTACAGCTGATCCCTCCAGTTCCTTGAGTTTCTCCTCGAGAAACTGGTTTTCTTCTTCGAAGTCTTCCACACCCTGCAGAGACAGAGTTTCCAGAGAATATTGCCATTTTAAATATACTTAAGCTATCAGCTGCATACATGGTAAATACATCTTACCAAATGGTTTGCTATGTAATGTCAACGTATGTTGTTCACCTCTTCTTACCAAAGCACAAAGAACGCAGAAAACGAATGCAATTATCATTTAGTAAGCTATTTTAACTCTCGTAGACTCTCGTAGTCGTGTAGGGGAGGCGATAAGAGCCCCACCTTCTTCCATCCCCGCTTTTTGTCTCCCTCTCCCTCATTTTAAGTCTGCTACCTAGGCTGTGACTCTCCCAAATCGCGAGCAAGATAGAACTCCAAGCACTCTGTTAAGAACATTTATGGGTAAGTCAACGTGCGGCACTGTTTACTACGCGCTAAACATTGATCAATGGACTTACTTTCGCACTTTCCAGAGTTTGCACTTGCTTCCTGAGCAGTTCATTTTCTTCTTCAAGCTCTTTCCAACTCTAATAGAAAAAAACCCGCACGTTAACACAATCATCAGTTTGTTGTCAGTCGAGTAACGTTTCCCAAGTTTTAATCATTGCGCCGCCGATTAATTCCACAAAAACACAACGTGAACGGATGAATGAAGCCCTGTCCACACTTGGATGGAGAAATTTGAAAACGCAGATTTATTTCTACGGTTAGGCCTACCGTCCACACTAATCCGTCATGAAAACTCAGATTTTCGAAAACGATCTTTAAACCAGAGGAATTTGAAAACGCCGGCTTTGCGTTTTAGCGTGGACGGAAAACATTTTGAAAACGGAGCTTTTCGAAAACGATGACGTCACGATAGTCATGATATTCCCTGCCCCAATTTTTCTCAAACACAAATCCAAATTGACCGGTGATTGTTGCGTTTTCAAATTTCTCCTGCGAAATGTAGACGGAGAACATTTGATGCGTTTTCAGAGTGAAAACACCGTTTTCAAATTTGTCCGTCGTAGTGAGGAGTCACGAATGTCTGAAAAGGACAAGCAATCTATTTCTTGTCGAACAGTACAATACGTCTGTACCAATAATTATTATAAATGAAGCTTATTATCCAACTGCAGCGAATACCGTCCAAATAACAGTACAAAAATATACAGCGATATTGTTCAGGAGAAGTCGTGTTTGCCATATTTGTACAGTAGAAAACCTGTTTGCCGTACAGGTCGGCGCGCGCACGCAAAACTGTCAAACTCTCCCTCTTTCATTGACAAATTTATTTACTACAGCAGTTGGATAATAAATCTGTTATTAGATGTTTTGGTGTGTAGTGTCGCTGTATATTTTTACTTGTTGTTTGTATTTTGACTTGCCCTACGGGCTCGTCAAAATACGGCACAACTCGTAAAAATATACAGCGATACTGCACACCAAAACATCTGATAGGATATATATATTTCCTAATATCCAACCTTGATATATTCTGCTCCTTCAATACCGCCATCATCCATTTCTCTTCTCAAGGCCATCAGATTCAGCAGCTCAGAATCCTTTCTCTCCTTTAAGAACCGGTCAAACCGGTTTACAGCACTGCTATCACGTGGCATGTCTGTTAAAACGTCTCTTTCCTCACTGTCGTTAGGAAGGTTGACTGATTCATCTGTTCTGTTGAACACACTGTCACTTTCATCTTGAGAGGTGAACAGTGGAGTATCAGCTGGGGAAGAAAACGAACAGAGTTAAAACAAAAATTGTGATGGCAGTTCAACAGAATTATCATAAAAGTACTGCAGATAGAACTAATGGGAGTAAGAACTACGAGTAAGAATATCCTCAAAGCTCTCAGAACCTTGGAATATTGACATTGCATGTCTATCAGTGTCAGGTTCTGAGACATTCACAATCTGGCCATCACATTTGCTCTTCTGGCGAACGGCCATATTATAATTCAACATTCTTTTTTCGTCGTTTCGAAGTGATGGTAAAACTTTCAACATTTTTAGTGGCGTAAATGATAATTTTCGTTCCAGTTATCCTCAGGATGTGACAACGACCCTCTCCTTACAGAAACCTGCTTTTAACAGGTCATAGTCGTATTCTCGGTATTGGACTGGAACTAGCTTGCAATGGAGGCTCATGCGGGGAATATCATTAAAAAGAGATAAATGTCATTCGCATTTGAAAAGACTCCCCGCATTAGCCTCGGTTTCAAGCTAGTTCCAGTCCAATAACGGGAATACGAAAATGGTCAATTGACAGTTTACTCCTTCCCAGTGAAGCCAAAATTCATATCATGTTCATCTCTATTTAACAAATGGTAAACGCCATAGCGTGTACTATTGAGTTATGGATGCACGCGGGAGGTTGCTAAGCACGAAGGAAGCGTAAGAGTCGCACGAGGCGATAGCCGAGTGCGATTCTAGCTTCTTGAGTGCTTAGCAAACCTCCCAAGTGCATCCATAACTCAATAGTGCACGCTATGGCGTTTACCATTTGTTTTATGACAGAACATTGAGACATTGGAACAACAGAAGTCCTTTT
>Ga0126338_10003762_pt1 | contig 10695 bp, 6 predicted proteins | sample OrbCmetagenome_2_FD_92529 | JGI IMG/M metagenome (GOLD analysis project Ga0126338, IMG submission 92529) | Coral microbial communities from Petempiche,Puerto Morelos, Mexico - Orbicella C C metagenome | ecosystem: Host-associated > Invertebrates > Cnidaria > Coral | place: Petempiche,Puerto...
GTCAGTTCCTGAAAACAGGTCCCTGAAAGCAGCACGATAGAATCTTTTAAGACTAAATCTACGACTCTTATTGGTGAAGATGATGTTCATTTCAAGAAGTTTACAACAAGAAATGAACTAAGATCCGAGATCTGGAAATTAACAAACGCATGCAGCTGGCCAGACTTATTAATGAGAGCCTCAGGGTCAAGCGAGCGGTCAATCTAGCATTCTTGCTCCTGGCACTCTTCTTCAGGTTGATTGCTACAAACTAGTGAGCTGTTGTTAGTCTTGTCAATGTAAGCAATTTAATTCAATCAGGACTTTTGGCTTTTTCTTACCTTTCTCTGATTTACGGGACTGCGTCGCCGATCACTGAATCAGTCAAAAAATGACAAAGGTGACCGGCTTTAAATCATTGGTTACGTTGACGGGCAGTGCCTAAGTTTGATGACGGTTTCTTTTGACAACAGGAATTAATAAGCTCATTAATGACGCATTAAACGTGTAATTTACCACTAATGGAACAATTTGTTTTGTGCTTAGAGACCAATTTACTCGAAAGATAAGTCACCGTTGTTGCATTTAATCACGTGGAACCACAGAAACATGTTGTATGGTTATCCTATGTATCCTACTGTATCCTTGGACTTGTTTGATCAAGGAGTTTCTTCTAAGGATGACCGGTGGGACGATACGCCAATAGGAAAACGTTTTCTCTAGATGATTTGGGGGCGAATTTTATCGGTTTAAACCCAGTTCAATTCTTGACATTCCCGGATCGAAGAACCTTCAGTGTTTTTGTTTAGTAATTGGCCTAGGAAACCAAAAGAAGAAGATTTAAAGTTAAGGTAGCCATGATCTATTACATGTCACGCGTTTGAGTTGAGCTGAGTTCAGTGGAATGCCGAACAAACCTCGAAGTTAAGAAAATTTTAACGATAAATAGGAGGATTCGAGTTATCCTGTTGTGCAGTCGAATTCTCCCAACTAGGGCTATAAGAAACGTATGGAGACCACTGAAAAGAATATGCACTTTTGTTTTTGTTTTGTTTTGTTTTGTTTGTTTGTTTTTGGTTTTGGTTTTTTCTCATTATTTGGGATTTTTTTCAATGTAAAACTTCAAACCAAAGTAAGCCAGTTTTACTTAACTGAAAAAAGTGTGTACAACAGGGCGATATACAGTTCAAGATCTTAACTTTAAGTTTGCGTTTCTAGGTGTGTGTGGACTCGCAATTTCTTTAAATTTATATTTAATCTTTTGCTGCGAATACAACTGCCTGCGTCACTGTATGAAAGGTTTGTCAATTAATCACCCACTTTCCCCTTAACATTTAAATTTGATATGAAATTTAGGATTACATAAACTGCAATAATTAACTACTTATTAGTTCTTTTTTTTTTATTTTCAAGTTATTACTAGTGTCCGTTATTTGATGTAAATCGAAGTATTTCACTCTGTGGTTTGCATGTCTCAAGTAATTGGAATTAAATACAAGGAGCACGTACGTGTTTTTAATCTTCAGCAAGGAAACACGAACAATCATTTCCATTTACTGAATTGATCAAGACCAATATGAGTTTGTTATTGAAATGTAAAACTGGAAAAATATGCTATTTTGTTGCGAAATTTGAGCTCTCTTTATTATTTTATTTTGTTAGCTGGGAGAGTTGAAACAAGGTGTAAACTTAGTATCTGTATTAGAGATGTCCATCCATAGAGAGGAAAAGTGTACCGGTTCTGGGTTCTTCGGACCAAGTGAACTGTTTTGTAACGTAGAGGTGTACGTATTATGAAAGTTTGCGTAAAGAGAGGTTGGACTCATGCCAGAAAAGTGAATTCAGTTCAGCTTTTTTCATCATGTTGAAGAGATATTAAATTGGACTACCTTAAAGCTAAACAGTTTAATTATTAGCACAGCAACCAACTTAATAAACAGCAAAACTTAACAGGTGACTACATGTTATTTCTTGTAGCTTTCATATTTAAATTGACGTTCTCATTTATATTACTGTACGATCAACATTTTGAAATCAGTACTTGAAGTTTCCCTTGTAATTAGCTTTTTCCTTCTACTCGGTCGGATTTTTATCTCGCAATTTTTTCTTACTATGAATTATTTACGCCAAACTAAATTTTTGTTTCGTTATGTAACAACTTTCTCTTTACATTGTTGTGGTTTGAATGTTTGGAGCTCGTGAGAGAAAGCAAATTTGTTCGCGCTGCAGATTGGCTGTTGGCCTTACAGCAAAGAAATCGTTTGAACCCACTTCGAAAATTTTCGTTAAATGTGGCATATATCATGGGATTAATAGCTCCGTTTGCTCTTATCAGGAACTCACTGACAAAGAAAAAATCGTAAGGCAGTTCAACATTGCCAAAGTAAACTGAAAAAGTTACTATTTGTAGAGGAAGCCAGCACAAAATGAAACACAACACGATGGTTATAAGCATTCGAATCACTTTGCGTCGACTGGTTATTACACGCCGCCTAGTAGTTTCATTACCATTGCCAGGGATTTTACGGAACCATAGGAAATGAGAAATAAAGGAGTATAATATTAACATGGTTATGAATGGAATCAGGTAAATAACGATAAATAATGCAACGGTGTATGTCTGTGACGCCTTGTCCGTGTCAAAATATGGCGACCAGTCTTCGTAGCAGTATGAGGTATTGTTATCTTCGTACAGACGCATTGCGTACAACATCGGCGACATGACCAAAGTAGAGCAAATCCAGATTGAAACAATTATCCTTTTGAGATAAGTTTGAATCTTCAGTTTCCTTAGTGGAAATACGATCGCAAAAAAGCGATCATAAGCAATGGCTGCTAATGTCAAGACGGAACTGGCGATCAGGCCAAAAGCCATCCCGTTCATAAATTTGCATATGAACGTCCCCAAATGACCGTGAACGGAAAAAGGGTGTCCTAGAATCCCAGTGACTAGCGGCGGAATAGCGATAACGGTGTACAGTAAATCACTGAAACTCATGTTCACTATAAGCAAGTAAGTGTTTGTCTGCATTTTCTTAGTCGTGAAAACCACAAACACGACGATGATGTTGCCAACCAAAGACACAACTGCCACCATGACACACATCAGGAGCTTGACAATGGATGAAACAGTGAAGATGCCATATCTTGATAGGAACTCATTTTCGGTAGAATTCACCGATCCATTGGAGATAGGCGGAGTGTTATCCATAGCTGGTGCTACTCAATTCTATAGCTACTGTGTCAAACTGTCTCTTGTCAACACGATCACGAAAATTTCAGGATATGAATTGTTGGCGAATAACTATGGCTGGCTGTGATTGGAGATGTACCTCTCACGATATCATTGCTCGATAATCATGCAACTTGAGATAGCTCACAGTTTTCAGTGTCGCCTTCTAATCCTGTGACGCCAATAAAAGATTGCAATATTGAGCACAAATTGTCACACCGGAGCAATTAAGTTTGATATCCAATATTTAAACTTTTCTCATCCATGTCATCATTTCCGTCGGTTTTCATTTTACGTATTACTTTTCGGTGGAAACAAAATATTAAGTTTCATGTTCCTCTCAGAAGTGAGTCGTACGTGTTTCTTCTTGCGTCAGTATATATTATTCAGTGTTGTGACCTGATGTTTAATTTCTAAACTACGTCGCCTTGAAAAGTAATGGAACGGAAAGCAAATTGGAGAATTAAAGGCATCGTAATGGAAACCATTAGCTTACTTGGCGGGATCTTAAAGCCGACAATTATAGCAACGTATGTCTTCCATTAAACCAGTATTTTTCTCCTTCTCTGGCGTTTTTTCCGTTTGGACTGAAACGTGATTTTAATTTTGTTCATTTTGCGGTCAGTATACCATAGAAGGTGTTAATCAGATGTATTTTATTATTTAAATGGAAAACCAAAAATACCGTAGTTCATTTGCACCTGCCAGAGAAAAACACTTGCAATCGAAATCATTACAAGTTGTTTCTGGTAAAAAAAAGAAAAAAAGTAAAAAAAATAAAACTATTTTTGTTAACATGATATAACCAGTGCTTTCGTATTTCTGTAACATCAACATGGGAAGTAGTTTCCTTAATTAATCTAATGAAAGCAGTGCTAAGGAAATATGGAACTAATCGATGGTTTATTTCCATTTAAATGAGAAACAACTGTAGTCCTTTGGTCGGCGTAATCGTGTAGACAGAAGTATAGAAAATTTTGTTGAAAGGAAAACTAAAAGGCCAAATAAGACGAAGTCAAAGTACATATATTAGTTTTTTTTTTTGCCGTATTATTTGCCAAATAAATGCAAAGAATCATAGATGTACTTTTTTGTCTTGGTAAAAAATCTCCATTACTTAAATGTTAAAAGTATTTGCGTTTTTATCGCATGGCTGACGTCAATCTTTGATATTAACCTCGTAATGGATTTGAAAGCAGGGATATAACACATGTTGATGCGTTTTCTTTTAAATGATTTTTAGACGCCTTTTAAACTCGTTTACATTATTACTTAGTCTTGGATATGTTTTGCTTCGTTCGGTTCCCATGATTTACGGCTGCTTTAAATGCTTAGCACGTGGTGCATTTTACATTTAAGCAGGATGTGCTAAGCATTGAAAGAAAGGTACAATAGAATTTCCATTAAGAAGATGAAAGTTACCAAAGCCGACTTTTCGCCAAAAATCCATTTCTTGGTAAGTAAATGGGAAAGGATTTTTTCCATTTTTACCACCGAAGGAAGGAAGAAATACTACTAGCGTGGGTGTTATAGCAGACTGATTCTAGTCAAATAAGGGGTAGAAGCCATATTTAGCAACTGATAAAGTTTATATGGACAGTAAAAAATCTGCAGGCTGAAACTTGTTAACTTAAATCCCTCCAATACATAAAAAAAGCCCTTTGCCTGATCATTGAGGCAGGATTGTATTTGAAATATCACAGTAAAGAAATGCAGTTGTAGATCGATTTGTTTTGGAGCTCCATAATAAAACAACGTACCACATGCATATAGGAATCCTTTTGTGGTACTTCCAAACTATCAAAGTGAGAACGTTAACTTTTCCTCGGTTTTTCTCATTTTGAGGCAGGATCTCTCGAAGTGTAATTTTTTTCTTTTTTTTTTCTTTTGGACAAAACCCAACATAATATCCTTTGTCCGGATGTAGGCTCGGCTTTCCAGTAGTTCCATGGTGATTCTTTCAAGCTTAAGCTTTGTTTTTCGAGAAAGGAAAATTAAACATTTAAAATTTTTCGTCCGCTGGACTTGTTCACTTAGCCGTTTGTCGCAGGAACATCCGGCTTGGATGTAGTCAAACATCATAAGAGAACTGGGCCCGAGTTTGAGGCCCACAGAAGCGGATGAAAGCTTTTAATGTTTCATTTTCTTTTCTCGAGATATGAAGCTTTCAAGCTTAGTAAAAAAAAAAAAAAAAGCTTTGCAGTTTTTTGACCTCTCTTTAAGGTGCGGTTCAATTTGAAAGGAAAAGATCTTCCTTTTCTGCTCATTTGTGTTAACACTGATTCGAGGGTCAAGTTCGCCTCTCATTACAATTCTTTCTTTCCGCTTCCTGGTGAATCCGTCGTTTTAACAGTTTTTGATACACTCCACTTCTAAAAGACCTGAACATGTCTGTTGCTTCATTAACTAAGATTTTGTAATGAATATCACGCTTGGAAAACTGGCTCAGCGTCGGTTCTTTCAAAAGTTTTGTTTTAGAAACGAACGAGACTGAATTGAAAACTGTCAATAATAGAAATGGTCCTAAAAGGAAAGTACAATAAGAGCTGTTCTTTAACCAAAATTTAAACCCAAAGTTTGATATGATCCACGTAAAATCTTCAGTTATTGGAATTAGATTGAGGTTTGGAGTGATATACTTTGAGGGGGGCAACCGATATTTCCATTCAAAATTAATTAAACAGATGTGCCAATCTGTATGCCGAAAAAGATCTGATGTAGATCAATTTTGGAGGAGAGCCTGTCGGGCTTCTGATTCTGCTGTTGCACATGAAGTGGCTAAGGAAAAATACCTTTCTACCCTGATAGGATTCTTGCCTATTCCAAGTTATTTTCCTCAAGCTTTTGTCAGACGGTATCAATAATTCATGATAATTAACTTAAATCTCAATAGCCATTCTTTCTTAGTTCTTGCAACATCCAAATAATACATTTTATGTTAGCAAGTTAAAAACACTGATAAGTTGGCCATTAAAAAACCAAACAAAAAGTAGGTCTAAGAGATGTTTATTGCACACTTGACAACTTGCTATAATTAACACTATTTCTCGAAAAGATACAGCAGTAGACTTTCGATCATATGACTTTGTTTTAACACAATAAAGCTCTGTTGTTAATAGCATCCGTTGAGTCCTAAGCTTCATACATTATTACATCACATTATAATTATAAACGTTCAAGAAAGGCAAACAATACCATGCACTAAAACTGGAAAGTGATATTTCGATGCAATGCTCCTGAGTAGTCCTATATTTGTGCGAGATCGTCGTACACGTCGTAAGCCAGGCCCACCCTCAAAACACTCCAGATAATTTGGCATTGGACAAACATTCAAACCTAGAAGAGTACTCGCCTATTATGAATTTTGGGCATTAGCAATTTTGTGGTAAGTTAATTTTGCGCTGTGGTAAGTTAAGGGCTTGTTGGAGCTGGAGGCTTCAAAAGAGCAACTCAGAATTCTCATTTTTATGTCAGACAAATATGACTTTCTGAGGTTAGGTTCTGGTCGTTGAAAATTTTGAGAGTCTGTTTTAGGCCTGGTAGAACTTTTCTGGAAGTTTCCGGCTCTCCGCGACTAATTAACCTAAGTAACCCTCGCCCCTCAAATTAAAAAACTGAGCGATAAATTCAGTACGTCTAATCTAATCACGCAAAAACTGACCTCTCAATACCCTTTACGAGGCACTAGTTAATTGAAATAAGGCATTGTCCCTAATATACTCAGCTCTTAGACCCTAAAGTTGCCAAATTATTTTGACAGAAATCTGTGTTGCTAGTACTTATGCTTAAGTACGTGCTTTACGGGTTGATGTAAACTTCTTGAACAACGTTTCCCTTTGGCCAGAAAACTTCGCAATTGCCTTTAATGCACTGCACAATTTCCGTTGCTTTCCTTTCACCAGTGAAGTATGCTCCCTGCGCAAAGCCCCACCAGTCGAAATCAAAAGAGTCACCGGCGAAAAAAAGCTTACCAAGCTTTCCTGCCAAGTTATGAAAATCCGCTTTGGTGGTACCGACTTCAGCGTTTGAATAAGATCCACGAGTGAATGGGTTTTTAGACCATCTGCTATAGAATATACCTGGATTGGAAGACAAAAAGACATCATAACTTTATTATGATAGGGCGAGGGATACTAAACAATTATTAGATGAGGTTTTTGTGATATCCAGAATAATCAAGGTCGAGGTAGGGGTTATCAGCCGAAGCCGAAGGCTGAGGCTGATAACCGTCACCAAGACCTTGATTATTCTGGATATCACAAAACCGAATCTAATAACTGTTTTATTATACATTGAACGAAAAAGAAAATGGAAGTCATGTTTTTGCTTCTTCACTGACGGCAAACAAAGCGCGCGAACTTGACACGATTACCCTTAGAAATCATGCACCGCGGTCATACATGACATGATTACCCGTGACCTTGAGTGTCCTTGACATGATTATTGTATAATCTACAGCTAGATAACGTCACAGGCGCTGATTTCGAAAAAAAATTTTTTGCTGAATTTATTTTTCGAAAAAAATATTGGCCATAACAACTGTCATCCTTGTTCCTGGTGGTACCAAAACAGTGCTGTGGAGGTTCACTCAAAATGTTATTGTCACGGTAACTTGTGCCAATGGTGCTTTATGGTCATTAGTAGGTGATGAGATTTCACAATGATAAAGCTTAAGAAATCTTACCTTGAGCATTTGGAATATTCGAACCGTAAACGTTTCTGAGTTCTGTCATGATTTCTTTCAGCGTCTCAGAATCGGACTGACCTTCCACCTTCAAGCTCATTTCACCTGTGACGGTCACGTGCAAGATGGCTGACCCTGGTAAAATATCACGTGCTTCAATGTCCATCCATATTGGGTAATGGCCTCTGATACGGTGAGCGTACAAGATAAACTCATGGCTATCCCAGAATTTGTAGGGAAACTTGATAAAAATTTTTGTGTAATACGCCAGTGGAACCTTATTTATGGCTTCCATTTTCCATTGAGGAAGTTTGGGTGAGAACATGACAGAGTCGCTTGCCAGAACGCTAGTGCTAAATGTACAGAGGCCATAGTCCGCGTTAAATGTCTCGCCATCGACTGTAGTAACTTTAATGCCATATCGGGCGTAGGAAACGTGTTTTACAATCTTGTTCAGAAGAATTCTGTCACGGAAATTATTGGCCATCTTAAGAAAGATGCTTCCATAACCACGTGGGTCAGCCACAAAGAAGTCGAGTGATCGAGATTCGAATCCCATAAGAGACTCCATCTTTGGCCGTTCAGCAAATTCAAAGTCCATAACTGAGTATTCGATGACGCTCTTAGCTGGAGTATCAGGGGTCCATCCCACACTGGATAGAGCTGCCCTGACAGACATATCAGGTCGCTGATCTTTAGATTTCAATTCTTGCAATGCCATTAGCTTTCCTTCGGCTTCAGCAAACTCTTTTAGTACTTTACGGTCTGTGGTGTCTTGACCTTTTTCATTTCTGATGGCAAAAACATACTCGGCTTAAGAGAAAAGTTAATTGTGCAAGTGGGTGCGTAAGTGGCCGGTCAGTAAAATGCCAGAAGTAACATGACGTGGATTGTTTGCTAAAAGCAATGGTTCTCGACTAAAAACAATCTACAACTTTACACGAAGAGCGTTGATGCCTAGTAATGCGAGCGTTCGCTGAGTACAGCCGTTTTTGACTGAGCTCTGATGATGGTAAGCTCTGCCTATCCATTAGAAAGATATGTTTGTGAGAATCAAAGCTGTTCTCAACTAAAAACAATCTACGACTTCACACGAAGAGCGTTGATCTCGAATCACGGACATGAAGAATTTTAGATTATGAGGCCATTTTATAAATAAATTATAATATTTAGAGAGGAAGCCACATCAGCCCTAACTGGTTTTCTTGCGGGCTCTCGAATTGGAATTTGGAATTGTTGGTTTTTTAGGAGAGAGAAAAACCGGAGAACCCGGAAAAAAACCGTCGGAGCAAGGCGAGAACCAACATCTTGAAACTCAACCCACATCTGACACCGGGCCGGACACATTGATGGGAGGCTAGTGTTCTCACCACTGCGCCAGCCCTGCTCCCCCATAGGCATTTTAAATGCATAAACGCAAAGCAAATACGCCAATTTACCTTATTATTATATCGCTGTAGTTGGTGTAGATTCCTCGTAAGTTGTGCTTCTTCTTTAGCTCCCACAAAGGGTTTTGTTCATCATCCGCATAATGAATCCAGTTTGCACCTTCTTCCAGCTTTACTCCCGCAAAAGATCTTTGCTTAAAACGCCCTCCAATGTAGTCTTGAGCTTCCAGGATCAAGAAGTCGTTGATTCCATTCTCTTGGAGAGTTTTTGCAGCCACTAAGCCCGCCACGCCTGCCCCAAGAATCAACACTTTTGTTCGACGCGTTTTAGTTGTGTCCCCAGGCCGCAGTTGCCCACCATGGACATCGGACAAGGGAAAAAGGTGAAATACGTATAGAAACAGGAGTATCAAGTCTCTCTTCATGTTGGAGTTGATCACTCTGGAAATAAAACAGCCATGATTTCAATATTGTTATTATTTAGTGACTTCAATTTTTTAGTTTGTTGGTTGGTTGGTTGGTTGGTTTTGTTGTTACATTTTGTTTCTTTTCGTTTTTGTTTCTACGTTGATGTTCGTGATTCCAGCCGCGTTGCATAATCTTTGCAACAATTGAAAATAAAGAATTCTACACCTCTAGTTAATCTAAACTATTGATACTTTCACTTCTAGAGTGAATGGCCCAGATTTAAAATTACTGAGGACTACGACAGTCTGCCAAGTGTTTTTGATGACTGTTACCTTCAAGTCCAGTTTAGGGTATGCAAAATTTTACTCCATTGTGACACTACAGACACTGAGGTAAACTAATTCAAATTTAAGGCTGTTTTCTGTGAAAAAACAGCTTCGTTTAAAGTCTTCCAACTAGGCATACAATGCAACTTTCCAGAAAGACGAAACTGTTATTAACCATAAAAACTGAGAAGCACTTGTCTCGAAGTTTTGACAGTTGTAGTCAAATATGACGAGATTTCTAGACCCAGGTGATGTGATTGACTAAATAAAGGATGCACCAAATCTTGAAGGTTTTTCTACATTTTCAAGGCTTACTCTTTGAAAAGAACTAACTTGAACGTACGAAAAAAATGCACCCCTCTTTTTTGTGTTTAGAAACATCAGATATGACTAAGTGCTAAAACTAGGGGCTTTCAGCTGTTTTGTACCGTGTCTTACAAGTCGTTTATTTATTATTTTAACATTTCTAGTCGGGTAACAAATCTCTTATAAACCAAGCTTGAATACTGGCTCTCGGTTGTTTCTGTATGGACCTTGCTAAGTCGGCCTGTACTATACACACCCTAGGCCATAACGGCCAAATGAGGCCATCGCTCTTGGTGGAGAAGACTTTTTTGAAAAGCTAGTTTTACAACTGTTCTCCTAAAGCTATGTCCTTGGAATAAAAACGAGGTTTAA
>Ga0126338_10003763_pt1 | contig 10694 bp, 10 predicted proteins | sample OrbCmetagenome_2_FD_92529 | JGI IMG/M metagenome (GOLD analysis project Ga0126338, IMG submission 92529) | Coral microbial communities from Petempiche,Puerto Morelos, Mexico - Orbicella C C metagenome | ecosystem: Host-associated > Invertebrates > Cnidaria > Coral | place: Petempiche,Puerto...
ATAAATTTCTTTAAATTTTTTGGTCTTACACAACCCTCCCACCCCCCAGGAAATTCCAGTCTCTTCTGTTGGGGAAGTATGGATGTTTTCTGGAACTGCACATTAGGATTTCTAAACTAAAATGGAGGGGGTCTCAAGAGCCAAAAATAATTTTTTAGGGAATGTACAAACCAAAACTGGAATTTCCAAAGGGATGCAACTTTTCAGCTAGACTCCACAAATAATATAAAACTCTTAATTATTAGAAAGACAGTGCAAGCCAGACATGTAAGAGTGTAATTGAATTTTATAAAATAAAACATAAATTAAAAACACCATTCAACCTCCATTAAATGGACAACTCCCATGAGTAGACAATTGGCCAGGGAAATATCCTAGCCATAAACAAATAGGCTATTTGACCCATGGTGCATTCAGCGTGGATTACACCGAAGATTTTTGGCATAGCCTTTAAAATTTTGCAATATACCGGCATGCAATTAGAGTCTTTGGTACATCGTGGTGTGCACATACAATTTGCTAGCGCTGGCGTGTCCATGCACTTAACTATGCAAGGTGAACTGGAGTGGTAACTATGGCTTCTTAACTTCTCTTTATCTCCATACCCTGGCCAATAATGGCCATCTTATTCGATCTAAATGAGTCCAAATTTTTCCACCAGTGTTGGTTTGGCATTTTTAAAATACATGTGGCATTCTTCAGCATGGGACTTTGGCCACTTTCCAGGTACATGGCGTAGAATTTAAACTTCCTTGGCGTATCTTCCGCATGGAAGGCCTGTGGAATGCACCCTGGTAATTGATGAGCATCTCTCCTATTTAATAATTTTAAGTGGACACTTCCTGATCCCAAAGGTATCTCCTTATAGGACTATCATGGAGGCCAGTCTGGACCATTAGCCTAAATATATCTGCCTGATCAGGAGATATGTCAGCCTGATCACGAGATACATTCACACTAAAATATACCAGAGTAACAGTTAGTGTAACGAGCTACCCAAACTTGCCACCCCACCCAAATTACCTTGAGTTGTTCATATAAAGATTTTCCACTTTGAAGGTTTTTCAAAGTTTCTCTAGCTCCATTTTTCCAATAAACACTGCCATGTTGTTGTCCTGTTCCAGACAGACATGCAATAGATTCAAATTCTAGCCCCTTTTCTTTCAGTCTTTGCAAAACGAGGTCAAATGCCTTTATCCACAGCACGGTTGGTGCAGTCACAGTTAGTTTATCTTCGTGTTGATGCACGCCACCTTGAGTTTTGAACTCCGGTAAGTCGCTATCAAAGTGCACGGAGGCCTCGGTCACAACATTCAGGCCTCTGTCGATAACTAAAGCCTTCAGTTGCTGCGTACTCGAATCAAATCCCAGGAAAAGGGGAGCAGCCATCTTACACCCAGAGAACTCTTTAGCTCGGCTATTATCGGATATTTTCGGAAATTGTCGGTACAGGTTGTTAATAAGATTCCAGGGCATGCGCGTCACTCCTCACGACCGCGTGCTGCCATCTTGTCACAGTGAGTCGACAGCGTTCATTTAAACTTTCGCCTATTTCTGCGAAATCATAGCAATAAATTTGCAAAGAAACAACCGATGCCTACCAAATTGTTTGTAGGGAACATCTCAGACTCATGCAGCGAAGACGACCTCAAGGAAGCCTTCGAAAAATACGGTAATATTGTGGAGAGTTCGATAGTTCGAAATTATGCATTTGTGCACTTTGAGAAAAAAGAAGACGCCGACAAGGCGATCAAAGAGCTCCACGAAACCGAACTGAAAGGAAATGTAATAAGAGTATTACTCTCCACCACTCCACATAAGAAGGGAAGAGGTAGCGGCGAAGGACGGCCACCATACCCGAGGGACAGGGACAGACAAGGTTATTCGCGGGGTCCTCCTTCACGAGGATGGGGTTACCCACCGCCTGATCAGAGAAGCCGTTACCATCCATATTACGACCGCAGTGATTACTACAGAGGAGGATATCCTCCTCAGTACAGTCGAGGATCTGGAGGCCAGTATGGGTATTACAGTACTTACGACAGTGACTATTCTAGAGATTACCAGCGGAGTTACTCGTCTTACTATGGTGACAGATATGGCGGTGCTGTAACATACCCAGATACGTCGAAAAGGCAATCCTGGGACCACTAACTGTGCAACGTGACACTTTTTTAAGCTGACCAAGAGCAGGCTTGTTTTGAAGGCGAAACATAAAAGCTATTTTTTGAATTACGAGGTGTTTTCTTAATTTTGTTTACATACTTAAGAGCATGCTAATAGCAATGGAAATGTGGAACAAGTGGCATCTTATCTATATTTAACTTTGTAGTTATGAAACCATGGAAACTGTAGATCCTGTTGACCATCTCCCGCAGTTCTACAGTTTGTACATAGTGTCTTTAAAGCTGCCTTTGTTGCAACGACACTTTAGAGGATTTACTCTACCGGATCAGATCAGTTACTGCATTGGTGTCATATTTTAATTATGTCAACCATTTACACTAGCATTTGTGTTAAGAAATTAATAACCCTTGAGAAATTTTGTTACTTGATGTCTGGTTTGATCTATTACTGAAATGATTCAAAAATCTGGATAGGAATTAAAGTATTGATTGTTGAATACCTCTTTACAGAATCTTAGGTAAAGCGGTTGGGAGTTTAAATATTGTCACTAATATAAGTTCTCCAATGTAACTCAGGATACAGTCAGGATTTCTTTGTATAGATATGGCAAGCATGCTTTGTTTCTTTTTACCAGCATTAACAGAAAGTCTACTTTTATTTAGTAATAACCTATCTCAAATGCTTATTTACTTTGTAACATGTTGTAACTTGTGCATGATTGCAGTAATGCTGTTATTGATGCGATTCTATTTCACAGATTTACAGTCACCTTGTTCTTTTGCACAAGTTTGTTAAGACTTAAAAGTTGATTGATGGGGACAAGTTCTTTGTGATTTGATTCTGTTCCCACACTGAAAGTTGTATGAGATATAACATAAATTTGTTTTCATTGCAAATTCCTTGTGTGCTTCAAACTCGTCATTTCTAAGTACAGTAGCTGTTACTAACATTTCATTTGTCATATCTTAACTTATCAATAAAATGTGCAAACACTGTGGCATAAAGCCTGGTTTTTGCTATGACTTCATACTTATTTCTCATTGAAATTCATCTTAGAAAACTTTTCTCTACAGTCGCAGCATGGTTCTTAGCTCACAACCAAAGTTGCAATCTCAGCAGAGCATAACCTTGTTTGATTATACAGTACATGTATGTGCAAATAAAAAAAATATTGTTATTGTATCAGTTAATCAGTATTATTGTAAAACTTGTCCATGTGAAACTACAAGGGGTACTAAACTCAAGGGCCACACCAGGGGAAAATCAACCCCAAGTCTTGACAGAACAGATCAAGGCTAGTGAGGCTGCTATAGTGATGACTAAGGGCTGATATTGTCCTATTACAGCAGCTTAAGATTGAAAATTAAAAAGTTGTAGAAATTTTCATAGCCAAAACTATACTACTGACAAAGAGCATTCTGTTTGGCTTTACTTGCATAAAGCTACATAATTATACTTTAGGTTTATGATGCAAGTTTTTGCTTGAGAGTTAGAAACCTAGAATAGTTAGTTGAATTGAGGAGTAACGTAACACTTGTTAAAGCTGAATAAAGGTATTGTGGTTTCATAAGAGACTTTTGGGATCCATCCGCAGGCAAGTGAAACACTTGGCTACTGAAAATGATAAAAGTGACAAAGGGCTAAATATGCTTGCAATTGTAGCTACACTATAACCAATAACTCGCTACAGCAGTTGATTTCCCTTGTTTTTAATTTGCCTTGTTGTTGTTGTTGCTGTTGTTGGGTTTAAGTTGATGAATAGCTGTTTGTTAAAGCTGGTCCATGAGCAGGTCTAATCTTTTTTCTTAACCTGTGATTAGGTTGAGAATTTGAGCATGTTCGACATTGAAACAGTTCACTTTTATTATGTTATTCCAGAAAATATCCCCATCCCCCCTGAAATGCCAGGTTTTTGCCTTGGCTTCTTTAAAATTTTGGCTTTTGAGCGTGAGATCCCCCTCCAATTTCCACTAACCCTCGTCGGGGTGGGCATGGATATTTTTGTCGGGGTGGGTATGGATTATTTCTGGAAACACACATTTTACCCATTTACAGAGGCAAAATATCTGGAGTTGCTAAGTGACCTTTGCTCGGTCGCTCGGCGTTTCGTGTTCTTCCCCTTGGATTTTCGAGCAAAAGAGAGACTGCTCGAAGGGGCACAGCCCCAGTAGAGCTAGGAAACATCCACTCAGGGGGAGTAGGCTTAGGTATTGTATCGATTTTACCCATAATGCGGTGCCCACCTGGAGAACAGGAAGTCCAAGATGGCGGATGACAAGGTGCCAGAAAGGTTTGAGTTGTTGGAGCAAACAATCGAGCAATTTGTAGAAACAACGCGACAAATAGGGATCATTGTGAGCGACTTTCAGCCTGGAAGCCAGGGAGTTCTTAATCAGAAAATGTAAGTGGCGGAATAGACAAAACTGAGCACGGAATTATATTGATGTACTTTATACTGTGAAGCAAACCGTGAAAACCTATATAAAATCTGTGCTAGTTATGTCGTGGTAGTATAGGCCTTAAAAAGTCATTTTCAGTAGTTTTACTGTTGTTGATAGCTTATTCAAATGTAACACCGCACGGGCTATACTTGGCATGGTAGAACACATTATTTGGGGTACAATTTGGTATAAGCTTACTAAATAAGCACGATTAAATTTTTTGCAGTGGCTAACAAAATTTCACGAGCCCGTAGTGCGAGTACAATTTGTGGTCTTTGAAAAACTTACAAGTGCTTATTTATTCAAAATTGCACAAGAGTAATCACGTGGTTACTTGTTAATAATGCACTTAAAAATATACTAGAAGTCTTTCTAGACATTGTTTCCTTAGACAGGCTGCACTCCGCTTGGTATTCCAAATATCTTCAAAAATTTCCAAAAATGTTTACAAAAATTTTGTCAAAGTTTGAAAGTCTTCAGCAAGTTTCAGGTGAACTTCAGAAATCCTTGGAAAGGTTCAGGTCCAGGGTGTTCAAATCTTCAAAAATGATTGGCCAGGTGATATTCATTGCTCTTCAAAAGGGTTCAGGTAATCTTTGGAAGTACTCAGATAATGTCAAATTACCTTTGGTTATCTTCAGAAGGCTTTGGTTGAACTTTAACCACCCTCAAAATACCTTGGATAACTGTTGGCTGTCATATCAGATGTCTTCATATTAACCTCAGATATATTTGTAGTAATTTGCACTGTTGTTACAAATTTGCACAGGCCTATGTTTCAAATTTGCACTTGTGTTACTAGAAAACTGGACTACTTTTTATCCAGTGAGAATCAAGTAATTATAATTTCAGGTGTATTATTAATCATGAAACACAGCTACATCTGTTACAAAAGTAGTGATTCAGGGCTATGCACAGCATCACTTTTATACATTTCTCATGTGAAAAAAAACCACATCTTTGTGTTTCTCAGAAACTCAATGATAGACAACATGAGAGAAATTGAGAAGTGTAAAGCACATGTTCAAGATGTGGAGGTTCCCTTAGAAGTATTTGAGTAAGTAAATGAATATGAAATTTTGAGAAAATACCTGTAAAGGGTTTCACAATTTATTCTGGGGAAAAGAAGGGTAATTTTTGCCAAAAAGAGGTACTAGTGGATTCTTTGGGAGGCACACTCTAACTGAAAAGTACTGCAATGGTTTGTGAGTAACTTTGAAAGTATGTAATGGAACACTCTTTGCACCACAAGAACTTCATTTTCAACCTGTAATAGGTGTGTGGCAAATATCCTAGGCTTGTGAATGCCATTTGCAGTTGCAACCCAATCTCCCTGGGGTCTGCACACAGGTTGTGGAGACTGATGCCAACCTAAAAAAATCAAAATCCAGGTGATGGCCAATTTTACCAGCTTGACCATGAAAAAAAGTTGTTTAAAGTAGAGCTCCCCTGATTCAACCACAAAAATGCATGAAACTACATGTAAAAATAAAGGATAAAATCCAATGTTTCAGAGTAGTCGTGACTCCATTATCAAGGCAAAATATATGTTAGATCATGGAGTCATGACTACTCGGAAACGTCAGATTTTATCGTCTGTTTTTACCGTTTTATGTTTGAGAAATCTCTTTTAATATGAAACTACATGTATCAAAAAGTTGCCCAGAAAAATTGTATTCGGGTGATCTGTATGGGAGACTAGGAGAATGTTGCTTCTCCCTTGTTAAGAAATTAGGTTGGTCAGCCATTCTCTATAGAAATATTTTGTTAGGCTTACTGGTGTGTATCAATAAATATGGCTGAGATTGGTGCTGCAGAGTAAAGTTTGCTACTTTTGAAGTTCTGTTTCCTCATATTGTGTTAACATAATGGTTTTTTGTATACAGGTACATAGATCAGGGAAGAAACCCTCAGTTATATACAAAAGACTGCATTGAGAAGGCACTTGAAAAAAATCAGCAAGTAAATGGAAAAATAGATGCTTACAAGGTAAGGTACACAAAGTAAACACAACATTCTGTAGTAAAGTAGTGAAGTCTGAGTTCCCTGTTATAAGACCAAGCAAATTTATGGCTCAAACAGAAAAATAAGCAGAAATATCTTGTTTACTGATTGCTTACTGATTGCTTTGCAGCTTAACTATTCTGTTAACAACCTTTTTTTTTTATTCAAGTTCACCTGACTAAAATACTTAGATACATAATTTTTTTATTAGGCAGGGAGACCACAAAATATAAGTAATGGTGTTGTTAATGGTACTGGAATTAATTGTGTTATCTTTACACAAGCAATATTTGAATGTTTTTTCTTTCACTTTGCAGAATTTCAAGTCACTCTTGGTGGAAGAACTGTCAAAACATTTTCCCAAGGAAATCGACGAATATCAGAAGATCAAAGAAAGGCAGTTAAAGACGTAATAGAAAATAAGATTTTATTTTTGTCAGAAAGTAGTTGTAATTTGTAAATATGTAAATAAAAGGCCTATGAATCAGAGATCAGCTTTGATTGGTATTTGGAGTTTATCAAACTCCTTTGATAAAACTGTGTACTTTCTAGTAACACTGAGGGTGATGTATGGTTTATTACTAAGGGGGTAATTAATTTTTAATCCTTAACAATAATATTTTGCCCAGCACCTTTTGATATAACCCAACTGAAGGATAGAGGTTTTTGACAGAAAGCTCAAAGTAGAAAAAAGTGACCAGGATATACAGATTTGGTTTTCGTTCCAGAATTTCTGCTAGTTCACATTACGGAAATTCAACATTTTTCAGATTTTCCGGAACCTTTCCCAGGAAATTTGCCCCGTTTTGAAAGTTCGGAATTTTTAGTGCAATGAAAAGCGCCCTCTTATTTTGGAGACATCGAAAAAGATGTACTTTCAGAAGTCAGCACCAGCGAAAATTGATGGAAACTGACTTGTTTCCCAGTTTACTATTTGAAAACTGTGTTTGCTAAACAGCCAAACCAAGGTGGCCATTTCGATGAACTCCTCCATCCACTTGTTGTAAAGCGCTGATGATCTTTTTGTTGCAAATAGCGCCATATAAGAAATACATGATTAACGAATCATTATGAGAACTAATTTTGTAGTGGTACTTGTGATACATTGTCAATTAAAACAGAAGCAAGAGGAAATCAGGGAAACAGAAACTATTTCCAAAGACATTTTAAATGTCACGCAGGCAGAACACCGACTTTCCCTCCGGAATAGTCAAAATGATGAACTCGACTGATACGACCAGTCTGTCTGGCTCCAGCTGCAAAACTCGATAGACGTTTTCTCAAAAAGGATTCAATCATAAGAAATACTGTGAATGCTTTGTTTGTTTTTAACTGCATTACGTAACGTATACACCATGCGTGATGGCTCGTGATAAACTGGAATAAAGCCGTTTGCCGCATTCGAAATGGGAAAAAACGTTCGAGTTTTCCTCTTTACATTCCTCATTGATTTCAGGGTTTTTAGAAACCTCACTTGTGTCGGACTTACCTTGTACACTGACAAAGATAACGTTTTGTTTGCAGTGCAAGCTTTCTTGCTGGATTTTCGAAGTTAGTCATTGCACAAAAATGTCAACGAAACATTTCGAGATACACAGCATTCTTTAGATAGATTCTTTATACAAACAACTTTATTTGACAATGAAGATTTTCAGAAATTGGCAAGACTAAGTCCTGATGTGGACCTGCCCAACTACAACTACTTTACTAATATTAGATGCCTAAGAATAGAGAGCTTGTAATCTACATTTGTACAAGGACGTGCCTATACATTAAGATCTCGTAGATTACTTCTAGTGATTCAATGATTAAATGTTAAAATGAATAAATGCTAAGTAAATAAGTACATCACAAACTAGTAAATAGAGTAAATTTTTCAAAATATATAAAGACTTTACACTTTGTAGTTACAGTACAAGAACATCGAATTTAAAAGATGCCTATTTGCTTGAGCCTGTTCTTAAATGACATGATCCGGTAGAAGGTTGCATGTTTAAGCAGCCCCGTGCTTGAAAGTAGACCTTCCAGCTTCAGATCGTGGTCTAGAAACCTCTTATTTCAGAGCGTTCATGAAGCTATAACTTGCTTCTGTCTTTGTTGTCTTTGTTCTATCTTAGCATAGCATTTTCACGTACACGTCGTACACGTCGTACACGGTATAAATTTTAATGTGATATATAATGAAGTGTCAAAGGCCACACCTATCATTTTAGCGTCAGAGGCTGTTGTACCTAGGACTGCAATCTGTCACCTAGCACCAAATGATGAGAATGTAGGGACTCGGGAATTTGGACTGTGTATTTAAAATTTATAAATTCTTTTTTTTTTTTTTTTGCTTTTAATAATCTCCGCCACTGTGGCGAAAGCTACGGGAATTTGTCCTGTTGTCTCCAAATTTCAGAATACAGTCAGCAGTGCTCTCAAAGACTAAGACCTAAAGACCCAAGACCTAAGACCCCTTCTGAGTCAAAAACTAAGAAGTAAGAACCCCTCCGAATCTCAGCTCAAAAACTAAGACTTAAGACCCTCTCCGAATCTCAAAAAGTAAAACCTAAGACTCCCTCTGATTCTAAGAAACCGTACTAAGACCTGAGTTTGCTTTTACAACTTAAATCAACAATATGTGTACTTTTTGTAGCCCAAAATCGTTAGCAGAACAATGGCTGTGCACGTGCGTTATTAATCTTTGTACATTTCTTAGCCGTCATCTGCAAAACTACGACTGGAAATGATTAAGTTTTGCGTATTTTGGAGAACGCGAACGCGTAGGCTAATTTTTCTTTTTTTCATTTGGAATTGAACGCTGGCGTTACATATTTAGCTTGAGCAAGTTCTGAGACCGATAGACGCACTGAACAGATCCAGACAACTGCGAAATTCCAAGGTAAATTCGCCGTCTTTCGAGACATGTGACGTCATCATTTTACTAATTCTACTGAAAATTTAGTTTCATCAAATGTAAGCCCCCCTAATAACTTCGCGTTTTTACAACGTTTAAAGCTCGACAGCGTTCTTCATTTTGTGACAGAGCGCGTTTGAATTTCCATATGCGGTGCGTGACATCTATCATATCCCAGATTCTTGGTTACGCTATTTTTGATGGCGTGACTGCCTTATTGACCGTAAAGGCCTGGGAGAAATCCATACTTGTTCTGAATCGTCTCCTGGCTAAGATGGATCCTTCTGCCACAGAAAAAGAAGATTCATATCTCACTGCAATGGACGCATATGGAGAGAAAGCACCAATAATGAAAACGATGACAGACTTTGTGCAAGAAGTCGCTACTCACGTGATGGCCAATATCACAAAAGATGGCATCCCTGTGTTTCGTGTTCTTGGAGTTGGCAGTGGGCAAGGACAAAGTGACCTCAGAATTCTAACTGGTATTGCAACAGCGATGGGATCATCCCAGACAAAGAGACCAACCATTCATTCTGTTATCATTGAACCAAACGATACAATGATGGCAGAGTTTCAGACATCTGTGTCATCTTCAGCACAGCCTCTCACAAGTTTGGCCGATGCGTCGTTCGAATGGCACTTAATGAGCTTCGAGAAGTTCACCGAGTCTTTTTCCCAAATCGGGAGTTTCCACATGGTTCATTTTGTTGCATCTCTGTACTACATGGATGCCGAAACATCTCTTAAAATCAGTTATCAATGGCTTGCTCGCGGTGGAGCAATGTTTTGTACAGTCGGACCAGAAGAGTCGTTTTTCCCAAAACTATCAAGAAAGCTCTACGGAAAAGTAGATTTGGGCTCCATTCACAAATTTTACACTGAAGTAGATCTTGTTAATATTGCCGTGAGGAATAACTGGAAGTATGAGGAACTGTGGAGAACGAACTACAGTGTAGACATAAGCAGCTGTTTTGATGAGTCATCAGAAGAAGGCAGCCTTCTACTCGACTTCTTGACCCATAAGCAAGATTTTCGAGCCACTGCCGATGAAGCCTTTTACAACGAGGTCGTGGATTTTTTGAATGAACAATCTATCAGCGATGATAATGGGAGAAAATTAATTAAGCCAGAAATTACTGCAGTTGTAATTTACAAATAATCATGCTACTGGTCTGCTATTATATGAGAACCAAACAATGTTTATTTTGGCATTTTATTTA
>Ga0126338_10003764_pt1 | contig 10694 bp, 6 predicted proteins | sample OrbCmetagenome_2_FD_92529 | JGI IMG/M metagenome (GOLD analysis project Ga0126338, IMG submission 92529) | Coral microbial communities from Petempiche,Puerto Morelos, Mexico - Orbicella C C metagenome | ecosystem: Host-associated > Invertebrates > Cnidaria > Coral | place: Petempiche,Puerto...
GAAACCTACTTAGATGATGCAATACGATGAGACAATGCGACTTTTACAAAATTGCTACGTCGGAGCACGCAGTCGTGGCGACACTTTCCAAGAAATAGAAAAAGAGATTGTTACCTTTCTCTCGCAGGTTAACGGTATCGATTTTACGGAATTATAACTGAACTTTTATTTAAAATCAGTGAAAGTAAACGTAGTTATTTCATTCAATTATTCAGTCAGGCTTTGTAATATTAAACTAGAAAAACAGAGAAGTCGCTTTTATCAGAAGTGGTGACGATGAAAGTTTTTTCTAAGATATTTTAGAATAGAAATATTTTGAACAGAATTTAATTTATCAAGGAAAATGTGTTTTCATGGAAACTTCACTTTTATTTTTCAAATTACTCAGACGTTTTTTTTAAAAAATATTTTAAAATATCACAGAGAAATGGCAGTTTCTTTAAATGCAGTTATTATTATAACTTCTGTAGTACTTACAAAGCTCACGAAAATTGTTTAATTAAACTTTGTATAGCGATAAACAATAGGCGTTTGAGTACGATACAAACCGTTTTTACTAAATATAATCTACACTTCTATTGTCAGGATGATCAAAACAAGAAGTTGTACCTACCAATTTCCTTTTGTCTCCTTCTGCCTTCACTGCGAATTCCTACAAAATCTGATGGCTGTCTTTGATTGATAGGAATATAAGAAATATTCACACATCCCTTCCGAAGTAGGGGGCCATCTGATTGGCGAATTACCAAGTATTATGTCAACAGAAAATTAGCAACGCGTGATAACACAAGCGATCATTGACGCCCGCCGTCTATGAGAACACAATTTGTTTGGTGTCCAACACTTGAAAACGATAAACAAAATAATTGTCAACCAACACATTTTAACATCAAACAACATTGTTAGATAATTCACTGATTCATTATCTCTATCAACTTCATTATTTTGGGTTAAATACTTGTTGTGAATGCAAAACTTAAAAACGTGCAAATGGCGTTTTAAGAACAATTTTACATTCCTATTAACTAGAATCTAAGAGGGTTTTTTTATTATTATTATTTCATAAACTTAAGGTCTTGATCATGAAAATTGACTTAAAATCGTAAGGGCGGATAACAAGAAAATTCCGGCTTGGAATATATCATAATTTGTGTAATAATTGAGAATTTCTGTAGTAGTTCTTCCCATAGGGTGATATATTTTCAGACGATAGCATGAATTATGATACAATTGACGAGATTCCTAATTTTGATAAAACGGGTATTTTACACTCCTAAGGTTGAGGTGGAAGATAAGGATCCCAATTTCCAAATTCAAAAGATGATCTTTATCTTCGGAAAAATTCTACTAGTATAAAAATCATTCAAATAATACCTAGCATTTCGTATAACCGAAATGCTGAATGAAAACAGAAGAAACGCCTAAACGCTTAACAGAGGAAATAAGATAACTAAAGAAGTCGGACGGAAACAGAAATGAAAGTTTTTCTGAGTACATTACCTGCAAAAAATTTCGGACGTTTGATTTTCGGAAACTTTTTATCTCAATTCGGACAAATGTCGGACAAAAATTTCGGACACTTTGCTTAAACATAACTAACTTAAATTTACGTATACAAAACACGTTTTAGACTGGAACAACATCTGTGAAAATGATAGTTTTACTGCACCGTCAAGGTTTTACAGACTGATACATCGACGTATGGGAAAATAAGAAACATTCTATCAAGCCGTTACATATCACAAGCAGCGGTCTTAACTAGAGTTCGCTCCATACAGGAAACTAGCGGCTTTGGAGGTATGTGAAAGTTTTATACTGCACTGTAAATATTTCCGACGCTTAAAATTTCGGACTCTTAAAATTTTCGGACGGTTTTATTTTCGGACACATTTTTGTCCGAAATTAAGAAAGTCCGAAATTTTTTTGTTAGTAATGTATTTTGCTCAGTATCACTTTGATAAAACATTGTGAGTGGGACAAATCTCACTCTGACGAATTTTAAACTCAAAACCTCAGATTTCCAATTTAGCCACGGAGGTTTAAATGCGCTGATAACTTATCAAGCGTTTTGCCTCCTAGCCACGGGATAAAACAATTCAGATCAGACCTTTAAAAAGTAGTCGTGTTTAACTTTCGACTTAATTTCCAACTACTGGCAAAATTAAATGATTTTACATTTTGGGATTTATATATGTTGTCTATTCAAAGAAAAATAAAAGGAAACTGGAAGCTTAAGTTTTTCTTTTATAGTAAAGCTTAATTACACAATTTAAAACTTAGAAATCTAACAAAGCGTGGTTGGAAATTACTTTCAATTTGCAGATCGAAACCTTGTTGGCTTATGGAGTTGAAAGTTTTCGTAATAAAACTAGGGTACGAGTGAGAGCTGGTGTAGTTTAGGCTTCAAGTTTTGTGTGAAGGATTTCTTAAAACAGTGTTTAAATCGTGTGTACAGCTTAGGATAAGTAACGCCCTTACCACTTCTCCTATTTTAACCTGCGGGGTTTGTCCCCCGCACAAGGGACCCCCTACGTCACGAAATCAATATATATTTTGAGGGAATGCTCCAAGGTTTTGGACTCAATAACATCGACTGCACTAGAGCAACAATTTTTATTAGATACAATACACGTAAAGCAGATAAAAAGAACAACAACAGGTATAACTTTCAACAGGTATATACATTCAACCTTTAAAATCGGAGCAACATTACGTGCGCACCATACCTGAAGTAATACATTTGCCTGGAAGTCATCAACTACTAAAATAATATCTAATCTAAACAAACTATGTACAATACATGACGCTAACAAGAATTCACCCACAAGGAGCCAAAAGAAAAGAGATAATTTAACACCTTTTTCTCCTCTGCGTTGCCATTTCTTATTCGCCATATTATTTCATTTATTTAATCACATGGCTATTAAAAAGATAGAATGATCTTCTCGTGCAGCGATATAAACAATAGCCATTTGGCGCGAAAATATGCTTCGATATTTGTCCGCGGACATTATCTGTTCCGAGAAGCGAACATTTCTCCGAGATCGTAGCTCGAGAAAAACTGTGAGCTGTGAGGAACAGGTTATGTCCAGCGACGAATATCCGAGCAGTTCGCCCCAATGAAGGGTCTTGTGCTTATTATCTTTCGAATATTTTTGACAACCCGCACAGTTTCAAAAATTGGAGAATGTCACTCGGATATTCCCCAGTTTTAGCTGGGGAATATTCAGTCACGTGACATGTTTAGACCAATCGCGTGCGAACGAAAATATTTAATGGTTAAATGAAAGTTAAACTGAAAACACCCGCTTTCGAGGGACGAAAAGAACGAAAAGGAATCGATTTTCTAGCGGACCATGTTGTAATTTATCGTCGGGGCTTCTTGATTTAAAATATGAAAATTATTTCTTTTGTACAGTCATTAAATTAAGATTGATATGCAGCATTTTACATGCACATCGTGTAAACGAATTAAGGGAGGTAATAACTGCTTGTGGCAGGAGGATATAAGCAAGCCATATCTTCTTGACCCTGTGGAGGATTGAAGCACTGAGGATAGAAGAAGCCGGTAGGGACCCCAACGTAGGCATTTTGAGGTCCTATATTTTCGATGTATTGCACTGGAGCTGGAATAAGACGCCTCGTTTTATTGTTTGTCGGGCCTTTCTTAAGCCTCAAACGGTACCTCTTATTCTTGAACCAGTTCTGTGAAGATGAAAAAGCACAGCTTCAGTTAAAAGGCGTGTGTTAAAGCGGAATCCAAGAGACTGCTTGCATAGATCCTCCTTCTGGGATTGGAACAGACATGTAGGTTATTGACCAAGCGTGATGTCAAGACGGCTGGATATCGGCCAAGCTCTTTTTCCGTCTCGGTCCATAAACACGCAAAAAAAAAAAAGAACGAGGCCGATATCCAGCCATCGTGACCGAACAGGCTTGGTCAATAAAGGTTATTTATATGGAAAAGGATCACTACTTTTCTTGCGGGACAAAGCGGGTAATCCCGAGCTGGCAGGATTGCGCCTCTTGGGTAGCCAATCACAATGCAGGATTCGGTAAATCTTGCCCGCTCAGGGAGCTAACCATAAAAGACATAACCATACCCATAATGCATAAGTAAGAAATTACAAACCTGTAAGACCTGTTTTGTTATTCCCAGTCCATTGGCCACCTCTGTCTGCTGGGTGGAGGTTAAGTACGGAGACGAAGCAAAAACTCGCTCCAGGACCTGTTTCTGATAATCAGTTAACCTTGTGCGCGTGCGCATCTTTGAGGAAGAAACATTGGTCTGTTCTTGGACCTCATCTATAATATAAGACAAAAAAATTATTTTGCTGAAAATAATTATTTTGCATCTCTCTGCAGAGACTTGGGCCGGTTTGGTTTTCAACGATAGCTGAAAATTGTTCAAAAAGAAAGTAACGCAGTTCCAACTGATGGCCGAGATCTCACTGGAATCTACATAATTTACGGATAGCCGAGAAATTAGCTCAAACATCAAGTGCAGCTAGGAAATCCCGAAAATTTTTATTGTAGCTGAGATTCCAGCAGCCTCATCTAGAGCCTCTATTGTAGTTTTCACAGCACATCGAAATAAATCAACTAAAAAGACTGAATGACTTTCTCGACAACACAGCCATGAAGTAATTTCAGAGAAATCAAAGTTGTGTCCAAGCATCTTGGATAATGAATATCGAGTTGCATACAAATGTAGGCTAACAACGGTTTGCTTAAGTGCTTAAAATCCAGCTAAAACTGAAACCAGTTAAATCGTGTTTCGGTTCCGAAGGTCTTGTTTGCTTACTAAAATGTAGGAGAGTAATTTTGCGGTCGAAAAAAAGTTCAGTGAATTGTCCAAAAAAATGCGAGGTTATTCACAAGGTGAACCTTTTGATGACCTTAAATTACCAGGATCGATAAAAGAAAAACAGTCCATGATGCGAGGTGACATTACAGCCAATCTCGGACTCAACTGAGTCAAATTTTCTTATAATATTTAACGCTGCCAAAACAACTGAAATGACCCTAGATGATACAACTGTACTTGTTTTAGTGAACAAGTCGCTTTGGATTGGAGTTGCATAGTATAGGTCAGAAACAAAACAATCGCTTGCTTTGGATGAAGATTATACAGAATAAGGAGTTACGATTTAGCTGACATTACGTAGTTCTAACCTGATGGTCTGTCATGATTGGGTAGGCCGGCGTTGATTGAAATGGGTTCTGCCATCATCCGGAAATTTAAATTGCTCCTTTAGAAGTGATCGTTCTGCTGCTCAGTTGCAATTTGAAGTGAAATGTCTGGAAAACAGAGTGGTTATGATACGGAAACATTTGCAGTGTGACGTGTTTCTGCTGTTGTGTAAGGGATTCACAACGCAAATGCCGAGGGCAAGTATGTCATGCAAAACAGCGGTCTTTATCTACTGTACCGAGAAATAAACTTATTGCGTCATGGAGGCGATACCAGCATTCCCTGTGACATCATGTATCGGTCACACTACCAGCAACAACGCGTCAGTAAAATCCATACAGAATTACGCATTAGAAGAAATCTGCTAATCCATGAACAACCACGTTTTCTTCGGCCACTTGACTTTGATATCAGTGTCACAAACTTCGACGTGCTTTTTATTTGGGAAATAATTCGAACGTTTGCTGGATTTTATGCAATCATACTTCAATGCCAAAGTGAATTCTTATTTGATTAGAAAATTAGACAGCGCACGTCATATTGCAAATAAACAGGTTGCTGATTAGGATTAATTAGTTGGTAATGTTGTGTTTTGTGGAACATTACGTCATAGCGAAATTTGCTAATTATTGTTTCGACTCTGTTTCTGAGTTTGCGCGAGTTTGCGCTTAGCAAAAAAATCCATAAACTGAAGAATAGCTATTCACTGTTAGCTACCAACTTAATTTAGGTTGGTCATGGAGGTTAACAATTTAAATATTTCAAAACAAAAAACAAAAAAAACAAATAAATTCCCTCAGTGATAAGTTAATGTACCAGCTGATTAATTGCGAGTTGTTAATTAGGTCTAATGACTTCTAATTAGCTCTCCTTACCTGAATGGAACGTCAAAGCGAAATAATCCAATCATTTTCTCCGAGTCAAATTATCGTTACGTAGAGAATTTAACGAAAATACACAGCAAACATTCATCTCAAGAATGGCTATTCAGGAAGGAGAACTATATTTTTGAAAGGAACTTAAAAATAAACAGCGTGAGCCAGGGGAAGCTGGCAGCAACCTTTGATCTCGCCGCTTTTCTGGTTTCTATGGTCGCCCCAGTAAAGAAATCTGTCAATCATTTGAGAACCGTAGCGAGCATGCGCAAAACGCAAACATAACGCGAGGACACTCTGACGCGAGGGAAGCGCAACATGTTTCCGCCATTTCTGTTCAAGATTTGTCTTCGATTCGATAATTTTTTTGTTCGCTCTTAGTACTTTTTAGGAACAGCTGTGAGACAATCCGGACTCAGGGAATGAAGGGCCAACTTTGTGTCAGATTTGCGACAAGTTTCAGGCTGATATTCACATTCTTGGTTGTTGTATTAGGAAGATAAGCTTAACTATTGTAGGCTGCTTTTATTTTGCTGTGAAAATTTTAAAGTTCACAACCTTCCATCTTCACACCGACGAAAGAGAAGATTTCCTTAACAATTATTCTTCTCTAATTTCTGTGGAAAATAGCGATGACGAACTGTTTCGTGCCTGCGAGGCTGCCTGCCATCATATATCGCGAAGCCTCCGAATGTAAGTCTTTGAAATATTTCCCAACTGTTCAGTTGTAGATTGTAAACTCGAGCTCGAGCTTACATTAAATAAACTTTTCTATCTACAATTTTGTCCGTCTTAATTGACTTATGAAACACCACATTTAGTTTATGATTTCCCTGTAATATGTTGAGTTTGAAGACTTTCCACGAGTGATTTAAATCATGAAACTTGAAGACAGTCACAGGTCCCTCAACAAGATTTGCATGTTTCAATAATGCAGTGATAGTAAAGGTTTTGGAAACCTCCGTTTCTTACTGTTCAGTACCAATTTGAACTCTAAAATTTGAAAGCATTTTCCTGCTTGAGCTTCTGTATGGGAATGCCCAAAATGGAAGTGCTGGGCACAGACTCAATGTGAGCTTTTACTAGGTTGAGATATTCATTTACAAGCTATTTACAATTTCCTAACCCGTGGAAATAAAGAAAGCAGCCGCTACTCGTATGCTTTGGCATAATTTGTACTGGTGATACGATAAGCATCAGTTTTATTTGTGTGGTGGAAGAAAACTCATACTTCTGGATATCAAAATAGGGCTGCCGTACGCTCCTCTGCAAAGTTAAGGGAGATATGAAATAGGCCCAGGGAAGGCAAATGAGCCATGTTACCTGTATATGTGAGCTAGTTAGCAATGAGGTAGACAGGCAAAATGGTCATTTATACAGAAAACTGACTTTAGCTTGGACGAAGCTGAGTCATCAGAACCTCCACAATGTTGAAATAGGCCAATTTTGATACTTGGCTCCAAGGCTTTGGAGAATAACAAGAAGTTGTATCAAGTGCAAGGAATATTTGTTTTATTCCTTTAAGGCAAAGAGATGAGTAAGCACATCAAATTTGGCCTTAAGTGTTGCCTATCAGTAGCTAGTTCCTTAGATGAAAGGACAGTTAAATAAAACAAAAAAGTCAGTTGCTCGACTACCTTAAGACTTAGACATTCTTTTAGAATTCATTTGCGAGGGGTGGATTGGCTAGCCACCCACCTTTTAAAGAAGTAAATAAAAAAAAATAGTATCGGACCTAAAACGAAGGCGTATCTCGGTTTTCTTAAGTACTGTTAAAGACTATTTTTCACATGTGCTACAGTTTTACTGATTCGCTGATTCGCTATCAACAATGTTAATACAAACCTGAATATTTACTCAGTTGCTTTAAGTATTACTTGCCATTGCTGAGTTAACGTTGTAATAAATCGGGTTTTGTTTTATAGTTTTGTTAAGTGTTTTATCCTTATATGGCCTATGTGGCTGGTGAGATATCAAATATATCTACCCTGGGTCAGAAATATAAACGTGGACTTCAACTTTAGCCAATGCACAGTAATCTTGTTTAAACTAGTTCAGCTTCCCCCATCCCTCCTGCAAGCCAGCAGTTCTGTCCCGGGATCCCCCCTGGTACTGGGTACAAGACTAAGCCATCCACTACCTCCCACCAAGATGGCTTGAATTGTGGGCCTTTGATAACGGACCACAGAGCGCACGATTTCTCAAATCAGGGTTGATGTATGTGCAAATGAAAGGGGGGGGGGGGTGGTGAAGAAATTTAAAATAAATTTAAAACAAGCTTATTCTCTGTATGGTGATGACTGGAATTCCACCTCTTCTCTTCTTTTCGAAGCCAGAAAGTCCCAAAATGTTTTCTTGCAAACACCTCAAGCACACTTATTTTAGACCACTCGAGATCTCTTTTGGTATACAGACTTAATGATTCCTAAATGTTCGCACGAACAGTAATGATGCTTTTTCAGTTGGGTTTGGCCTTAGGGCCAAAACGATGCTGGAGCAATGACTCCACCAATTTGCTTTGTACGAAATAAGAGAATGGCAGGGCTTGTGACCCCTTGACTCATAGGTAATATGCAGTTTGTTACATTTATGGTTAAGCTGTATTACATTTATGGTTGTTCAGTATATTACATTTATGGTCAAATTTTATTACATTTGTGGTTAAAAGTTATTACATTTATGTTCAATATTACATTTATGGTCAATTTTTATTGCATTTATGGTTGGTATTACATTTATGCTTTTTATTACATTTATGGGTGGACTACAGAAAGGGCAACAAAATGAGGTCGTAAAGTCAAACTTCCTTCACAATCTCTATCACAACTACTTGATGGGGCCCATTATTTAAGCAGTTTAGTCTAGAAGTCAAAAAAAGAGTCTGAGGATGATTATGAAGAAACAAAAACATAAATTATTCGTTTCAAATATGGACCAAAGAGATGGTGATGATTCTCAATTCTGCCGAGGGACCTATCCAGTATTCACTTTGGTAAATAATGCCAGAGGCTTTGTCTGAAACTGAAGCACAGCTCTTGTGTAATAAGTTATTAGGTGAGAGGCAAAATCCTCAACCTTAACGTACCAGAAAAGCGCCGTACCTACTGGTTCTCACCATAAAACGTGCTCTGATAACTCTATATAACTCTGTCAGTTAATTAAGTGCAAACAGAAGGGACACGAAGCTGTTCAACTGAGGTAACCCTTACCAACATGGAGTCCAGAAATACAGAAATACTTCGGTTTATCCCGTCGATATTACACCACCACACACACACAAAAAAACGCTCGCATGAAATATTACACCGTAATGACTGCAGCCTGGCTCACACTGATATAAACAACCACATTGCTTCGTAGTGAAGTCCCCGCTTACAGGTTTACAGTGCAATACTTGATTAATTTATCCCCGCTCCCTCAAATTGTCCACAATTTAGATGTGCAACTGAAACTTTTCCTTAGATGTTTGAACGTGAAACAAGCAAAACGTTCACAAAACTTTACAAACGCTTTCCGTTTACGGAAGTCCGCCATGTTTCTTTCCCACGAAAAATCAGTACTTAGTCTCGCTCGGCCAAATTTCTTAACTGGGGCGATCATAGAAACTCGGTTCCAGGTCTCGCTGCCAGCCCTCCTGGTGTGAACAAATGAGCCCACTTTTCGGGTTTAAATTAATTCTCCTTATAAAAGGCGCTGAGATATCAAAGGGGATGTTCAAAGCTCGTTTTCTCAAAACGTGTTATTTTTGCCTTTAAGAAAAGATATTTCGAGAAGGATTTGTCCAATTGAGCTGAAATTTTTAGGATTTGTTGTTCTAAGTAAGTTTTGTGTTTTAATTTAAGCATAAAACGTTTCCATCGAATGCATTCTGTCGAAGTTATGCATTGAAAGGTATGCTGGATTTTCTGTGTCAGATTTGCCTGGTCACCATTTCATGCGTTTTTAACTTTTCAAAAATCTTTTTTATTCACTGATTTTGATCAGTTCTTGTAGGAGTTAGCTTTTCTCAAGTAGGCACTGGCATTTCCTGGCAGGTGGCAGATTTAATCAGCCGCTGTCAGGTTAAAATACAGTTATAGGGTGGAAAAATATTTTTTTCATAATCTTTGGTCTTTAAGCTTTCTAGAAATGTGTACTTTGCTATGGTTTCGAATTAAATCTTAGCAACGAGAAAAGTTTGAAAAAACTGGTATGTTTTTAGGTGAGCCCCCGCCTTAAATCACACATTTCCTCAAGAGGAAAATAAATTTAAAGCGTTAAAGATTTATTTCCATTATGATCAACTATTTCAACAGCGATCAGTTTTTGTTGATTTAGTTTAGATATCATTTGTTCAACACTTGTTCAACTGTTTCCGATTGAAACACTTCCCGATTCAACTTTCGTTTTCCTTGGAAATTCAAGCAACTGAGAACCGTTTCAACTGAGGTTTATGTTAATTTAAAATAGTCGACTAAGACAACAAACAGCAGCTAAGTTCGTAATGAGATATACTATGCCACTCGTTTTGCAAACGTTTTATTTTAGCTTACTTGATGAGACAAACTTCAACCTGTAGTTAATTCCCGGCAGAGCCAATCGAACATTCGGAAATCGAACTCAATCAAACCCAATCGAACTCAATC
>Ga0126338_10003765_pt1 | contig 10694 bp, 12 predicted proteins | sample OrbCmetagenome_2_FD_92529 | JGI IMG/M metagenome (GOLD analysis project Ga0126338, IMG submission 92529) | Coral microbial communities from Petempiche,Puerto Morelos, Mexico - Orbicella C C metagenome | ecosystem: Host-associated > Invertebrates > Cnidaria > Coral | place: Petempiche,Puerto...
ATGTCTGTTGAGATTTTACGCATTCGTGGAGGTTACGTAACAACAACAATATTTACCTTAACGTTACAGAATGGCGTGCTAGTCCTGGTGGCACCACATTTTCGAAACCAATAGAAGAAATGTCAAAAGAAGAACTGAATATTTGTTTGAAGTGTTTTTACACGTCTGCGAGGAAGAAAGATGGCACGTATAACAAAAGTTCATCCACGAAATCCATAAGAGCCGCCATTGATCGTTTCCATCGCTCGCCACCACAAAACAAACCGTTTTATTATCTCTGACCCGGCTTTTACTGAAGCAAATAAAGTTTTTGACGCTTTCGTGAAAGACCGAGGGAAAACGGGAAAAATAGCTGTCGTCGTCCAAAAAAAAGGCAATCTCGAAAGAGCAGGTGAAGAAACTATTTGTGAGCGGCGAACTCGGTCCGGCCGACAGCTTGAATCCGCTCAGTTACAGAGGACCGCTCGCATGGTCCTAACTCGGCCTCTTTTTAGGAAGGCGGGGACGTGAAAACCAGCGACAGCTGACACTGGCAATTCTTTCTCTACGAAAAACTCCACAAGGGGTTGAATGCTACGAACTGAACAGAAGTCAGCCTGGTTCCTTTCCGCCAAAAAAAATCACCAGGGCGGCCTCGCAGACGCTGAAGATAAATCGAATGCAAGATATTTTCCGTACCGGGATCTGAAAGATGTCCAGTAAATACGCTCAAGAACTACTTAGGCCATCTCAATCCAACGTCGGGTGCTCTGTTTCAGAGACCAAGAGATAGTCAAAGCAAGAAAGACGACAAAATCTGGTTTTGCACCGCAGCTTTTGGTACAACTACGCACGGCAATTTGGTGAAAGAGGTGACAAAGGGAGCAGGTGTAGAGCCACATCTCACAAACCACTGCCTCAGAGCTACATCTGTCACAGTGCTCTCCGACCATAATTGCGAGACGAGGCACATCAAGTCCATAACGGGACACAAGTCCGACCAGGCAGTTGAGTCCTACAACGAGCGGCCCTCAATGGAACAACAACAGTAGATGTCACTCGTTCTTAGTGATTTTATTGGAAATTCGTCTCCTAGTAATGCCACTTGGGTGCAGGGGAAAGAAAACGAAATCCAGTAGCAGTGCAGACCAGTCCCAGACGAATTTCCACATCAAAAACCAGGGAAAGCAGTTCTTGTCGAAAACAATTTTTCAACCAGTTCAAAATCCGTTTCACGGCATGGCGATCAGAGAAGCTTCCCCAGTATTTTCACAACTGTAGTGTAGATGTCCACAATTATTACTCTTCCCGATGAGTTTGAACTTGGAACACTTGAGAACACTGCAGTAAGGTTTTTACCCGTACAAAACAGTACCGAGAAGTTTGGATTAGTGTAGTTTCAGTTCAACTGTAATTTCAGTTCAGCTGTAATTTCCCTCGCTTTTGGTTTTTCATTCAACTGTTCGCACGACGGTGCGCCCATCATGTGATCGTGAGATCATGTGGTTTTGGCGCTCGGAAGTCACGTCACTTTCCGGTCGTTTGTTAAACTTAAACAAAATTTAACAAAACCAAAGGTTGGGAATTTACTAAAACAATTATTCCATTCGCGCCTGTTGGATATGAGATTGGTCGTAGGCAACTCGGCGTTTGCTATTTACCATCTCATATCCAACGCGCGCTCATAGAATAATTTTTGATTATCCCACACCCAATTTAAGTCATGTTCATAACGTCTTTATGACAATATAGAATAGAATAACTATTGCATTCAGCTTTAAATGATATCCCAAGATATCAGTTGGCCTCATGCAGATCAGGAGGGAGCTTCAGCAAAGACGACGGCGACCTCGAGGATAACGCCTAGTAAAAACTGAATATATACTTTATCATCGAATTTTGCAGTTCTGTAGATCTGTTCAGTGCACCTGACGGTATCAGAAATTGCTCAAGCTAAATATGCAAGGCCAGCGTTCAATTCCACATGAAAATACAAAAAATTAGCTGTCGTCGTTCGCGTCAGCGAAAATCCGCAGAACTTATCTTTTGACGTTGTTGTTGTTTTTTGCTGAAGAATGTTAAGAAATGTACAAATATTTATAACGCTCGTGCACAGCCATAGCTCTTCTGTTCATCCTTTTGTTTTGTGGCGTTCTCGTTGCCGTTGCCATCCTGGTTTACTTAAGGTCCCTATAAAGTGTTATAAGCCTCCACTTAATTTCGACTGGCAGCTTCTCCAATCCTTGACTATCATGGATGGCTAAGAAAACGTTTTTTTTTTTTTTTTGAGGCATTCTGAAGTTATGGTAAAAGGATTATTCACATCCAAATTAAGACGGAATCCACCAGAAGTTTGAGTAACGAGTGGATAAAAACCTACTTACCAAGATTATTTACATCGTACTGCAAACTTCTGTATGACTGTTTTGAATATCTTTTCAAAAAAATCATTTCCAGCAACACCAAACGTCGAAAACGAATGTTGAACTTGGTATGAAACACTTGAAAGTACTGGTGAAATGAAACCGATGATGAAATTTTGCTTGTGTTTGCACAAGTTCTCTGAACTTTGAAATTCATTTTCTCTCGTTCCCATGGGAAATTGTTTTCGGTGTTATTTCAGGCAATTATTTATGTATTTGCCTTTAAGAAAATGTACAAATGACTGTAAAATACTTTAAATTATTCTGGTAACAGATTTTTGTCTACTAAAACCTGAAATTGCTCGATTTTTCATCGGATGTCGTCTTAAAGTCTTTCGAGATGAGATCTGGAAGGTTCTCTGCTCAGCATTGCGTCAGCATGATCATTTTAATTTCGTTGCCATCACGTTTAAACTTTGACCCTAGCACTAACATTAAACAAATCAATAGGAAAGCTTTGTTCAGTTCACCGGGATATTGGCCTAATTCGATCGTGCGGTCAGCTAACAGACGTAAGCCGCCTACATACACCAATCTAAATGCTTTAGTTCAGTGATCCTTCATGCGGGCAGAAACAGGAAATTAACAACCATAAATCTTCCTTTGACAGGCTTGTCAGGTTTAAGAAATAAAGAATCAAGTTCTAAACCATGTAATGGGCTTTTTAAAGAAACGAATGACGTTCTTACAAGGGCGGCTCTAAACGACACGCATGGGTGTGCGCAAGCCTGCTGCGTTATTCCTGAAATAAAAGTCTTTATTATGACTACGCTAGTTAGAAGAATTTGACTTTATAACAACGTAAACTATTGAAGCCAACTGCAATGGATGTTTAAGAGTGGTTTTAAACTAATTTTCTACCTGAAACCTATAAAACGCAACATTGGTCGAAATTGCACGCTTACCCTTAGATATATCTGCTCTGTATTGTTATATATTTCCGTTTATTAACAGTCTAGAAGACGAAAGACGCTGAAATTTGGACAGTTCATGGCTTGGTAAAGGCTGGTTGAACTGCAGCTGAAAGTCCTAACTGAAACGTACCTTTTCAGCTTTAGTTCTATTTAGAGATAAAAACGGTGTTTTGCTTGTTTCTATAGCGTTGTAGTTAGACAAACTTATAGATCACTTTCATGAAATAAAGACCCGGAAAATCTGTTGGCATTATCAAAATGCCGTCAGCCTCATGTATAGATGCTGAATAGCGCCTGCTATGGTATCCGGCCTGCAAGCTAATTTGACACTGTTATTATCGTGGACAGAAAGACAATATGGCAGCATCCGGTTGAAATGATGGCAAAGTTAATTTTAGAGCAGCGTTTGAATGACTGACTAATGATTAAGTCAGCTTGTCAACGTTATCACTGATTGTGAGGATGAGGAGTTTCATGTGCCAATAATACTCATCTCTAATCTATATAATCAATCCCTTTTCACCTAAGCAACGGCTCCAATGATTCAACCGTTTAAAAAGTCGCATAGCGACGGACAATTGATTTAATATATGAATAAACACAGGGAAATGGTTTTTTTGCACCATCATTTTCTTGCTTCAGTCTACTAATCATGGCGGTTGACGTAATGAGAGCGAACCGGAGGCGTGTGATCGACATTATATTTATCTCGTTTGCTGCTTTGTACTCTCTATCGCTATGGATTATGTATACTAGATTATTTTACAATATGTGGTTTCTAAATTGTTGGAAAATCACGGAACGATCAGCACCCTGAAGGTTAAAGGTTGATAATTTCCAGCGTGTCCTACGTCAAGCAGGCTTTAATCTGAAGAGTGGTACAATTGTTATTACGCCCTTTATGCAGATGTGGATATCACGCGTAATGCATAATAGTATAAATATAATAAGCAACTCAGAAACTTTCATGATGATTGACCTTACTACCAATTGCAATTGAAAGAACAGTGAACAGAATGGATTTGTCAAGTATTTTACAAGTACATGTACTTAAAACTAGTTAAGCTGTTGCTTCATTGAATTTTTAGTTGTGTCAGATACACTCTCAGATACAATCATATATATTTTCTTCAACTAACATTTAATTTTTGCAATTATGTCTTCAATTTTCAATTTCTATTTGTTATCCTTAGATTGTAATGTCTTGCCTGCTGGTTTGTGTACAAGTTGGATCGACCTGCTGTCAAACGATACCTATCCGGTCCGAATACAGACGCGACAAGCACTGCAGTGGAGGAAATCTTATTCGGATTGACACTGACCAATGCAAAGTTTCTTCTGGGGTAAGGCGTCAGTGCAAAGCTAAATGCAACGGCTCATCTACAAAAGACCCAAATGCGAGTAAGTAAAAACTGAGAGAAACGTCTTCTGTGCGCGTGTTATGCTTTGTGATTGAGGAATCTAGAGATGATCCGGAGACAGAAACACATGTACAGAGAAAATAGCGAGGAATTACACCTGTAATAGAGAGAAAAAGAACGAAAGATATATCCAAAAAGCTTGAAAGATGCAGAAGGTGATTTATTGCAATACATCCTTGCACGAAAATTATATGTCGATAACCGAACACTGATAATTAAAAGATGTTCAATTTGAATGTCCAATAATCACACTAAGAAAAATGAGAGAACGCAAAAACCAAACAAAAAAATAACTGTCGATAAAGCGCCTTCGAAAAGAAAAGGTTGACTTCCTTAGTGACTTACTCACAGCTACTGAATGACAGTTACCAACGTTGATCTTTTCTGATCGCGGGAGAAATGCACCACAAAACTCAGACACACTTACGAGATCTTCTAATCTCAGTAGGGTCACACCCCTACCCAATATTTTGTATCGGTATAAATCTACTATTGGGCGTTCTATTGGCTGCGCTACTCACTATATACCTTGTTGTAGGTAGTGAGCAGTCTAGCAGTGTGCCGCTGTTAACAAAATGGCGGCCCCTTCTTTGCGCTTTTGAAGTGTCAGAGGAGAAAATCTAGTTGAAGTTTTGAACGAGTAGCAGATTTGTTATGTTGTAGTAATAATTAATTAATTAATTAATAGTATAATATTATTTCAATTATTCCCTCTCGATTTTTATGCGTGATAGTTAACTCGGGCAGCGCCCTCATCAACTATCACGCGCTAGAAATCTCGAGCTCATAATCTACTTGTTGAGTAAAGCAGGGTAACATATTGTCCAGCAACCGTTGAGACATATAGCTACAAATTTAGCTTACGTGTAGCCCAACCGTAGCCTCTGGGACGAAGTGGTACACGAATTATACGGATTACATCGCCTTGCTGACGTAAATTTAATTTTTCACAAATATTTGTATTTTGAAAATTCTAAATGTATTCGCACTGTGTGTGCTTGTATCCAAAAATCTTCAAAAATATCTTAAGCGAGGGAGCTTTAACAGTACACACCGGGTGGAACAAAAGAAATTCTCTATAATAAGATGTCTAGCGGAAAAGGTGTATTATCAGAAGATTATAAAGTGCAACATTCGTCAACAATATAAACAAATAGCCACTTAAATTTAACGATGAGGAAGGAAGTACTTCTCATACTGGTCCCTACATTACTTTACTTTCATCGAAAATTTCGAGTATTTGTTCGATACAATAAAAAACGAGTAAGATACATCGGCGCCTAATATGGCAAAACATTACGTCTTGACTTGTTATATTGAAGACTCGACCTACCGAGTCCAATATCAAAATTCTCATTAACCCGACAATATACCTTCAACCGTGACAATACCCCTGGAATGGGTGACGATATCTAATAACCGTACCTTGTTTACAGGATTCTCGTTTGTTAAAATCAGAGGAAGAAAGTGTATACAATTCACTGACGACCGAGATGGTACCAATTATGCACTGAAGGTGATCAATGGGACGAATGTCGCGTTTGAGGTGAGTAATATAAACGACAACTCAACAACAATTCAAAATACAACTTAATGTGCAGTCGACCGACCCTGCGTCGATTTATTGCAAATGCACTTATGTAGAATTTTTAAAGCATTTAAAAACCTTTGTAAAATTATTGTTCATTTATTCATGTTAATGGCTCATAACTGACTAGTCAACTTTCTAGTTATCACATTTCCTAATAAAAGAAGCTTTTGTTTTCAAATTTGTTGAATTAGTATCAATATTTGTTTCATTTGCATTCGATCGCAGGTGCAGCGATGCGACAATACAACGGAAGACAGTTTCCTGTTTAAAGAAGAAAGAGTTAGCAAACTTTATCAATATAAACACACAGATATTAACAGGACTTTGAAACTGGGCGTACCTAAAAACTGCGATGAAAACTTATCCCTTATAAGTACAACCAAAATAGATAGACGATGCTTATTTAGAAAACTGAGAAGAAGAACTTCTAAGAATGGTTAAACAAATTGCCAGGTTTGTTGAAAGAAAAAACTTTTGAAGTGCTGAATAGTTTGTTTAAAACTCAGTTAATATAAGCCAGTCTGTGTTCACCAAATTGTTTCAATCTTGTATCGTACTCTCGTCACAGGCTTCACGCATAGATGAGTTTAGACTCTCATTTTATTGATTAATAAACATAACTGAATAGCCCGGTTACATGTAGTTATCACATTTCCTAATAAAGAAAGCCTTTATTTTCGACTTAATTGAATCTGTATCATTATTTCTTTAATTCGCATTCACAGGTGCAGAGATGCGGCAAAACTGACAGAAGTTAAATAAAATTTAAGACTAAATATCTTCTCTCATTTAAAAAGTAAAGAGTTCTTAACCTTGTAATAAACTTACTGGTTTAAACCAAGGACATGAATACAATCTTAAAGAGATTTGTTTACATTGCAAGCGTGGCTGTATGGAAGTCCTGCTCGCTGTTATAATCTTTGTCTCAGTGTAGTTCGTATGTAGAGAAGTAGTTTTTCAAAAGATTGTTCAAGAGTTTTCCGAAGGCCACACGAACTTTCCGCACATTAGCAAAACATTCCTTAAGATTTCCGAAGATTGCCAAAGAGAAGAAGATGAAGTTGTTTCAATCATACACCAACAAATTTAAGTACAGTTAAAGGGTCAAACCTGACATCAAACTTTACGTCATCGATATCATCACAGTAAAATTATTGTCATATTAGACGTGTTCAGTTACGACTTCAGTCCCAGGGATGGAAATCCTTGTAAAACACCGCAGTTTATAGAGCGGTTATGTAGTGTCCCAAACCAATCCCGTGTGAGTTTAAGATGATTTCCGCAGAACGTTCGAGCAACAACGGCAAAAATTAAGTTACTAAAAAAACCTCATGGCATGATAATATTTAAAATACGGTTAAGAAGAACTTATCGAGAGAGAAAATTGAACTAGAAGTTATTCATATTTCAATTAAAACAGACGTTTCGCGTTAGTTAAAAACACAATAACACACCCTTTTAGCATTCTTACGAGGTTTGACTTTAACATTCCCGGGAATGCTTGGGAAATTAATCGCGGGGTCACATAGAGAAATGAACTGAAGTGAGTTGTTTTAAATAGTATTTCAAAAGCTACCGAGCTATGAGTACATTTTTAGTAAATAATTTTTGCACTTATTGCTCGAGCTTTGAACGGAATCGTTCTTAACCCTTTTTTAAAGCAAACACTTTGTTTTGTTCCGAATAATTTGAATGGTTATTGGCCACATGAGTGAAAATACTCTATTTCTCGTTGAAAGTGACTCCAACAGTACAGTGGAGTCAACTTTGGAATTAATTTCTCTTTTAATCAAAATTGCCAAGCAAGACTTATCACTGTTATAGCTTGAAAACCATTCATGGCAGAGCAAAGTTTTAACCTTTACAAGTAAAATGAGGTAGAATATAAAATGATCACATGTTTCCGTCAGTATCTTCTGCGGATGATAAATGGCTCATCAGTGTTGTGTCAGAGTAATTACAGGGTCATGATCTGCAGGCCATTTTGATACTTGGTTACCATATCAAAAGAGAAAGTGTGCCAATATCCAGTTGTATTGATCGCAAAGTGTATTCTATAGCGAAGCGTATGAATGATTTGGTCAGCTTGTGGGAAAATGATAATAGTAGACAAGCTTCGCCTTCAATGAATTCGAACTAATCATTATCTTCAAACTTGTTCATGATCCGTCTCTTTCGAGATAAATTTGACAATTGAAAAGCTAGTTACATTTTATTTCAAAGCAACCGTTTTTGCGTGGTAGTACCGGATTATTGTTTTAAAAGTCGCTTAGCGACAGACAGTTTATCTACAGTGGAATCCAGATTTCTGGAACCCTCGATTTTTCGAACCCCTGATAGCCTGAACTGTCAGTGATCTTCCGCCATTGCAGGCTAATCCCTGATAACTCGAACTAAGAGTCGTTTCTCTCTGCTGAGTCGAACACTGAATTTTCTAGAAATGCAGCAGCTCTCGTAAGCTTGTAATTCTCTTCATTGTTAGCAACTGGTATTGTTTTAGGGCTAGGGGCATTGTTTCTGTTTTTTGCTCTATTGTTCTCCCAGAGAGTATCAAGCCATTCATGTGAGACCTTACGTGAGCTGCCACATCACCCGAATTTTCACCTGATCCCTCAAACTACCCGACTTTTCAAACCAATGTTCGTTTCCTTTGGAGGTTCAAGACACCTTTACGGATAACACCGTTACTTCATTTGCTTACTTATATTTCAGTTCCTCGTGGATTGTGCATACTATTATGTAACTTCATCTTTCACGCAGACATCTCAATTGTTGGAACATCGTTAAACGCTCAGAGGTTGTCTTATACTGTACTTCTAAGGTAGTCTTACTGATTTCTAGTGTCTTCCATGCCGTCAAACTGGTCTTGTATGTACGTGGGCGCAGATGTGTTTCAAATGCGTCAGCACAAATTAGGTAAAAGTCACGAATGGTATAAATGTGGTATACTACCCGGAACATTTCACAATGATTAACCTTGTTCCTAAATGCCATGAAATCAAAAGAGCAGTGGACAAAATGGATTTATCAAACATTTTCCAGGTATGCTATTACTTCACTGACCTTTTAATTGTAATAAATATTACACTATGATTTCTTCAAATGATATTTTATTTTTGTAATAGTTTCAACTTTCATAATTAGTTTTAATTTTACCCTCAGATTGTAATCGCGTACTTTTTGGCTTACATGGAAGTAGGATTAAACTGGCGTTTGTCGACTCCTATGCTACGGAGCATCCGCTCGCATTTTAGACACCACGAGCACTGCAGTGGAGGCAATCTTATTCGGATTGACACTGATCAGTGTGAAGTTTCTCCTACAGGGAGGCGGCAGTGTAAAGTTAAATGCAATGGCTCGTCTACCAGAGACCCTAGAGCGAGTAAGTGAATGCCGGAACGTGTAAATAAAATTTTTCGGTTGCGGAATTTACAGTTTATGAATAAATGATTTATGACTTTAAAAAAAAAAAATTCGAAAAAAAGACAGAACAATATGGTAAGAATGGGAACACTATAATTATCAAAAAGACCAAAGGAACTCAAAACAGAAAGAAAGTGGTATCCAATACATCTATGCACAAAGGCATGCTTCAACTCTTCGGTCCTTTTCTTAAGATAATTAAGACGAAATCCGATTTAAAATCGAGCAATTTCGCGTTTTAGTGGACAAAAATCTGGTACCAGATTAATTTTAAGTATGTTACAGTCATTTTTACATTTTCTTAAAGCTAAAGATATAAATAATTGCCTGAAATAACACCGAAAACAATTTCCCATGGGAACGAGAGAAAATAAGTTTCAAAGTTCAGAGAACTTGTGCAAACGCAGGTAAAATTTCATCATCAGTTTCATTACACCAGTACTTTCAAGTGTTTGATACAAAGTTCAACATTTGTTTTCGACGTTTGGCGTTGCTAGAAATGATTTTATTTTTTTTTTTTTTTTTGAGAAGATATTAAAACAGTCGTACAGAAGTTTGCAATACGATGTAAATAATGTTGGTACTAGGTTTTTGTCCTGTTGTTACTCGAACTTCTGGTGGATTCCGTCTTAATCCTTTTGAATTTTCCAATAACATGCAGAACTATTGATTTAAACTTTCTGATTTTGTCTTATCGAGTGTCGGTTACCGCGAATAAAATTCACAGTCACTTGAATGACAACGATAAAATATGACATGTTTTGACTACGGAAAGGCTGAGGGTTTCGCCGGCCGAGTACATATGGGTTTTTGACCAAATATGAGGTCAAGATGGCTGGATATTGACCAAGTTCTTTTTCTGCGTGTTTATGGACCAAGACGAGGGCACGAGTCTAACTGTTATTTTACATTATTGTGTGGTCGCGTCCCGCAAGGATTGGGA
>Ga0126338_10003766_pt1 | contig 10692 bp, 5 predicted proteins | sample OrbCmetagenome_2_FD_92529 | JGI IMG/M metagenome (GOLD analysis project Ga0126338, IMG submission 92529) | Coral microbial communities from Petempiche,Puerto Morelos, Mexico - Orbicella C C metagenome | ecosystem: Host-associated > Invertebrates > Cnidaria > Coral | place: Petempiche,Puerto...
AAAAAAAACAAATAAACACTGTAACTATCAGTCGTCTTATACTTCTTTCGCAATTCTGAAAATATACTTCTTAGAAAAACAAGCAAGTGAAACAGTTAATTCTATTACTAGAGTGGTTTCAAGTACACTGCACTAAACTGCTTTTATTTCCTTCTCTTCTATGTACTTAGTCTAGTAATATAATTGGCTGTAATTGATTACTCTGTCCAATGATTTTCCACAACGTCTTGAAAGTTACCAGTTGAACATTTGTGAACCAAATTAACACATTTTTGACCTTTGGCTTCGTGCTTCTAGTTTTTCATCGGAAAACCAGTGTTCTTGGCTGACATACCATGCTAGTCACTCAGTACCAACCCTACAATAACAACCCTAAAAACCAAACGTTCATGGAACGCCATTATGTCCCTCCGTGCAACAACAGTCTTTAACTGTATTCCACACTTTTCATGAATTCGCTCATCTTTGCCTTCTTTTCGCTTAAGCCGCCGCAATCTTTCTTCCATCCTTTCATCGAAAGCCCAACATGACCCTTGTGTACAACCGCCTTTGGCAATTTAATCACTTTACCCATACTGCGAACATTCAGTCCATCCCTCAATCGAATGCCCGTCACCACCCTTGTACAACCTTCTTTGGCTATTTATCCACTTTCCCATGCTCCTCAAACTTTCTTCCATCCCTCCATCGAAAGCCCAACATGACCCACTGTGTACAACCTTCTTTGGCAATTTAATCTCTGTATCCATGTTAAAAACATTCAGTCCATCCCTCCATCGAATGCCCATCACGACCCTTGTACCACCTTCCCTGGCTACAACTCTTTCCACTCCTAACCTTCAGCAACTGTCCATCATCAAACTTTTCTCATTTTTTTTTCTGTTCACCTGCCATGCTCTAAAGCCACTTCGTTACCATAGCACATGTATTCAAAGGTCTTGGTTAGTTCTTGAAAATCCTTGTTCGCTTCGATTCTCTCCTGGTAACAATGTTCTTTCTTTTTTGTCAATTGCGTGTTTTCTTGCAAACCACATCAGTCTTTCATCGTTAACAAAAAGTTCCGCCTTTTTTCTGGTAACATTCACTTGTATTAATTTGCAGCTTAGTTATAAAAAAAAAAAAACAATAAAAAAAATATATATATTCCCCTCCCCCCTCGGGCCTCGATGTAATTAACATCGGAAGATTGCGTGAACAACACGCCCAAAAAAGCTCTTCATCTGTCGATAGCGGCCAATGAAACCAGTGCTCAGTTCCCTCTGAAGTCTCGAGTTCTAAAAAAAGCAGAAACAAAAAGAAGACGAATTTAGTTTTATGGTAGAGGAACAAAATATCGGATGGCTTCGTAGCCCGACTTAAGGGGAGGGAGGTTTGCGTTACTGCGTAGCATGAGAGGACTATCGTCACGCTCCGACGTACGTCATTTTACAGAATCTCCGGCTGGTTTTTTGGTTGGCGAGAAATTCTGACCCAGCAAAAACCAATCTCAGGCACTGCACTAAACTCTTTACCTGTGCAGCATCAGATTACAGTTATTTTTCAAAAATCACTCAATCAGGGAAAGCATTCAGCGCGTGAAAAGAGCTGATAATAAAAGGACGATTTGTTCACAAAAGTTCCACAGCAGACTTCTCTTTTACGCAAGCTCCCAAAGGGATAAGTACTGGACCGACAATCTTCATTGACATCAACATATTGAAAGAGGACAAAAATATTTAGTAATCTACTTACTTCTTTCATAAGTGCCGCGAGATTGCTAAAATTAAAGTGAAAAAAAAAAAAAAAAAACCAAGTGTAAGCGGTGAACTCTATTAAGTGATTTACACATGATAGACACATGCACTCAGATGTACTTTTTCTAGGGGAACAACTTTGGGTTAAATGTTTAGGACAAAGACCTACGGGGGACGCGCTTTTTCATCTTGTGCGCCAGCACTGTGGAATAGCCTCCCACTTGATGTGAGAAGTGCCCCTTCAGTGGATACGTTTAAAACTAAGCTTAAAACGTTTTTGTTTAATACTGATCTTTAGTATTTCTATAATGAATTTATGTATCTTATGATGAATTTTAGTATTTAATGAAATTTTAGTATTTTATCATCCATTGTAATTTAATATATTTTCCTTATATTGATTTCGTTATCGTTTTTCTCATTTTTATTCTGTAAGAGCATTGAGATTTTTTAATGTAATGCGCTAGAAATAAATTATTATTATTATTATTATTATTATTATTATTATTAAATGTTCTAACTTTCAAGTCATAGATTGGACAATAAAAACCAGTAACAAGAGAGCCACACAGTTCTCCTCTGATGACAAATATGGGTATGTAAAACCAAGATGAATATGTGAATTTAAAAAACCCTGAAAACGCAATTGTTTCAAGATCCTGTTCGCGGCTGTGCGAATTAATTTGCCACAGTTAAGTTCTGAATCCAAATCCAGAGTGGAAAGAGAAAATGTAAATACTTCATTTATCTGTTTTACAAACCACAACAAAAGTTTACTTACTCTTCCATTTCTGCTTTCGTTTCTTTATCAGCCTACAAAAATAACAAAACAAATTAAAAACTACCATCTCTATGTATCGATATCTATTATGGGTTATATTACGTTGAAGCATCCATTAGCTGACCATTAATCTAATTGTTCTCATTGTACATTTTCCCCTTTCTAGTCTCCATACATTTATTGTAGAAACAGTTGGGAGAATTGATAGATGTGTCTCCACAGGTACAGTACAAACTCGTTTCCAATCTCCCTTGGGACAATTTGCAATTGTATGCTTATGCATCAACTAAAGCGCTTATGCGTGGTGTTTACCTCGATAATTTTGTCTTGTCTGTCGCTTTTCACTTTGTAAGCCCTGAGACCTTTACAAGTGGTTTTCGCGTTTGTCTTTGCCTTTTCCAGCCTGGAAAAAAGATCACTATTTTTAGAAGAGGTTCATGATCTATACTCGTACAGTCAGTAAATATACGATATTGGTACTATTATTTTATTGTGTTTGATTTTTCACTCACTTTTTTGTGACATTCTTGAGGGAGAGTTTGTATTCTTGTTCAGTGAGTTTATGCTCATTGATCTAGAACAAATAATGTTGAAAAATGTCATCAATTATTAAATATGATACGCAGTCATTCCATTAGTACTGTTACACTAGTTGATGGTGTATATAAAAGATGAGTCAAGAAAACAAGTAATGTTACCTCGCTTTCTAAGATTTCTTTCTGCTCCTCGAAATCACTAACCAAATAATAAAAAGAATGAAAGAGTACACTTAATATGGTGCATTGTATCTTTCATTACTGACAACTTAAAGACAAAGATCATTTTCGGGGTCTAGAGACTCATCAGGCCAAGTGCCACAAAAGTTTCGAGCATCACATTCGGTTCAGTATGTCCTTCTCCCGTTCCTCTTCCTCACCTCTACGCCAAGAGAAAAAAATTTTGGGATATCCATTTGTATCCCTGGGACCTATTCCTGGGTGGAGAGAGACAAACCGGATAACTGTTGGCTTGCCCGGGAACACACCAATGATACCACCAAAGGCGGGAATTCCAATCCCGGATCTAACCACTACTTGCGGTAAGAGGTAAGGGGGGTGCGTTATTTGGATTTCTGAAAGTTCAGGCAGGAGAAATAAGCCCTTAATTAAAATTTTAACGGTATAGATCTGTCACCCATGCTCATTTTCACTATCTTTTTGAGGTATACTAGCCATCCCCGCAATGTTTTCCCTTTTGGAGCAAAAATAATTTTTAATTATTGAGGCTTTATATGCAAGGAAGGTTAAAAGGTGAAATAAATCCAGTCATTCTTTCAAAGGTTTAATTTGGAAGTGTCTACACTTGATTATTGAAGATAAAAGAACGCTGATATATAGCAAGTGAAGAGTAGTGAAGTTTGACTTACAATATTACTGAGCACATCTGACTTTGCATCTTAAATAGAAACAAAAAGAAAATATAGTTAGAATAATGTATAAATAGACGAAAGTTGAAACATTGAGTCTTACAGTACCCAGAAGAAATTTTTACAGAAGAAAACTTGGAGACTAACACTGGTGGCTTTTCGCTGAATTAACGAGATTGTCGGTTTGAAGTCTTATCCTGGTAACACATGGATTGAATGTCTTGATCAGCCACAATAAATACTGCTACAAGCTATAAGGAGATTGTCCTGCTGACGGAGTATCCTAGGTTAAGTATATAAGTATGTACAGAAAAGTGTGAAACATCAAGTTGGTGGTTATCGCAGGTTTTCTTGGCATGAAGAGAGGCAAAGGAGAATATAAATGTTTATACACTCAGATCCACTCATTAGTAGTCTTATTTACCTATGTGCAGTCTTATTTCCCTTCTTGTACTTTATTTAATGAAATACTTTCACGTACCTTGTTAATTATTTGCCCAGTGAGTTCAATTTCAAATTTTTGCTTCACATTAACATCCTTGAGTTTCGCTTTCTCGGATTTCAGACCAGCAACTTCATTCTGAAATATTACGACCGCATCGTGAAGCTCAGCACTTTCTTCCTGAAGGACATCAACTTTGCTTTTAAATTCAGTGAGCTTTCTGTGAGGGAAAAATGAGGTGTCGAATAGTTTTTTTGTAGTTTTAAGGTAATGGAGGAAGTCATTGAGATGTAGCCTTCGTTTGGTGAGTGAGCACGAGCGGATTGGGTTCAATGGTAGGATCAGTGGATAGTAAGCTAAGTTGATCGATGACGCTGCGACAGAATGGCCTCAAAAATTCTGTAGTCAGTGTCATCAGCTAGTTTTAGTTTTTCATCGGGCTTTATAGGGGAATTTCATGCATCCTTTGTGTCCTAAGGGTGTAAATGAGGACATCCAATGGATCGATCTGTTCCTGTTGAGGCGGGGGTACACATGAAAACACACCGTTTTTTCAAACTTTTTTCATGGCTAAGATTTAATCCCAAACCATGGCAAAGTATACATTTCTAGAAAGGCTAACGAACAAACAATCAATAGAAAATATATTTTGTACCCCAGAACTGTATTGTAACCTGACACCGGCTGTTTAAACCTGCCACTTGCTGAAGAATGCCAGGGCTTACTTGAAAAAAAGATATCTCCCACAAGATTTGATCAAAATGAATACTTTTTAATTTTTTCAAAAGAAGACAAATAGCCTACTGCTTCAAGCATAGGAATTTTTGAATAGTCAAAAGCACATGAAATAGCGACCAGTCAAATCTGATACAGAAAATCCGGCATAGACCAGCATACATTTCAATGCATAACTTCGACAAATTGCACTGGATGGAAAAGTTCTATGCTTAAAACATAAAACCTACTTAGGAAAACAAATCCTGAAAATTTCAGCTCAATTGGACAAATCCTTCTCAAGATATCTTTTCTCAAAGGTAAAAATAACTCGTTTTGAGAAAACGAGCTCTAGCTTTGAACTTACAGTCACAGAAATGTTTCTCAAAATACAACTTTATTACCTTAACATCCAAAATTCGATCTTTAACATAATTTTCATGTGTACACCCGCCTTAAGTCCCCCACCCGCCTTAAGTTCCCCAGTGGAAGTTTTATATGGCTGGGAAATTTTAGCCACCAGCTTCCCACCCCCGCCCCTCCCACGCCATCTTCTTTCCCGGTGAAAGCTAATCCTGATAGGCAGAATAGTTGTCTCCGCAGAAATTACGTGATGCGTGGTCAAATTCGATTCTTTTTTCTAAAACGAATAGACTGACAGTATCCGGCTCTGTGAATCATCCCAGCCATCCCCCGTGTGAAGTAAATTACATTTGGCTTTTTGTTTCGTGAAGTACGTTTCTAAAAAGATGTGTGAGAAATTTTAAGTCTTACCTGGTCTGCTCTTCGCCCTTGCTCTTCTCTTCCTAAATCCCATGTAAAACAATAACAAAAATAATCATCCTTAATGTATGTATGATTTTCCAATAGCAAGAGGAATTTATTTTGCTGTAAATGAGCTACGGAAATTGGAAAAAAAGATTCCACGAGATCTCCTAATTTTGGACTGGTTTGATAAGCTGCACTAAAATTCCACAAGCGAGGCATCTAAAGATATTGACAGAATCGAAATGATAATTTTCTTCCTCCTTTTCTAATTCTGTACTGTTTCTAAAAGTGCTCAAGTATACAGTTCCGTTTGTATTTGGTCGGTCAATTAGTTTTAAATAGAAGAGAGGAGGAAAAAAAACTAAAGCTAAGTGCAAAAAAAAAAAAAAAAAAAGACTTAAATTGCATGTCTTATCAATTGAATCACAGCCCAGATTGTGACGTGTGTGGATTAAGTTTCTGATAAATCGAGGATTTGTATCATGAACTGTCATTCTGTCGTCTCACCGTTAAAGTTTGATTGATTTTAAGTCCCTCTTTTTTCACAGATTTAAACGTTGCGTTTAATTCAATCTTGTCCTCTTCCGATTTGGAGAGCCTTGAAAAAAGCAGAAGAAAAGAATATTTAAAACAAGAAATACATCAGTTAAAACATTTTTATCGCAACCCCCCCCCCCTCCCGCTATCCCTCGGATGATCGAACCGTTGTTTAATTGGCTTGGTTGAGGGTTGGGGGGGGGAGAGGGGAGGAATGGATGGAGCCCCTCCCCGGGGTTTTCATGTCGTTGGGTTTGGTTTTCAAAATCTTGGCGAAAATTAAATGATCAGCTACTGAAGCGTAAATCCTCTTGTCAAAATTCTTTTAAAAAAACCCCTCAGTCTGAGCGGGATTGTATCGGCCTCTTGTACGTCTCAGAGTCAACATGCAATAATTATTATCTACGATTATGATTATCAACTCAGTACAGTTTGTCAACTGAAGCTAATGCCATAAATAACTTACTCTGCGATGGCAGCCTGCTTTTCGTTCTCCTGCTTCTTCATCTGCGAAATGAGAAACAAATGTCTTAACCTTTGTGACATATAGCAGTTTTCCTGATACTATGAGAAGTTTATTAAACTCTCATTCATTTACAGTAGTAAATTAAAGCACTTGCTCAAAACTGAGGTCTTGTATAGATATAAGCCTACTGCCTGGATGTGTTTTTCATTTCTGTCTGGCTAAGACTCTAAGCTAGCGGACAAAAGGAACTGAACTCGATTCTCGCCTTAGACTCAGAATGCAGTCTTTTCTGTATCATACTTGTCAAAATTTTAATCTGAGTGTAGTTCATTTACATTATAATAAACCTACCTCACTCTTATAGTGCATACTTTCAATCTCCCTGTTCGTTATTATCCTATTGAAACAAAATTAAAATATTTAGAGCAGCAGAAATGAGTCAGTTTGGCGTTACTAATTGCAACTTTCTCTGGTGACCTCATTTTTTTCCGTTAAAGGCTGGTTTTTGTTTGGAACATGTTCAAAAAGCAAGAAAGAGAGTGGCTGTGTACATGTAAGTATGCTGGAAGACTTCAAGGATCTTTTACTAAACGTTTTAAAAGAAGTATGTTCCAAATCAGATCATTAGCCGAGCTAGCTTGTTATGCAACAGGTATAGGAGCAGTCTCGCAAATGTTATCACATAACAGTTTAGCATTTCCCTGCTCGTGGGCTGGACAGCTCAACCGTCATATCTTTCAGCCTAGCTTCAGCCATAAGAACCTGCCTTACCTGCACATGTTTAGAACATATATATCAGCCCTCACTATCCAAACAAAGCACCTTTGCCTTCACTTTATTAATTACAACTCTTTGAATCTTATCTGAAAACCGCTCGCGTTGCTTTGATTTAACCAACGTTAAGTTGTTGCAGATTTCCACAAGCACTCACTGTTTTTGTTTCTTTACTTGCACGCAAAGTTGGTTGGTTGCTTCTATTTCTCTGGCTAAGGCTTTCTTAGCCTCTCTACAAAAAAATAAAAATAACAATAACAATAAAATAAAATAAAAAAACTTAGAAATTAAAGGATTTTGATGCCTTTAATTTTAAAACGTACAGTGTGGTTACAGACGTGATGGTCTAACCGACTAACGCATGAGATCGCCTTGCGGTCAGTTTAATTTTTTAGATGTTTTTACATGCACAGATGTTATTACACTTACGCAAGTTGTCTTTTAAGATTGCTCATCTCCTTGCTTTGAGACGCTGTTTGCTCTTTTAATTTCTGCAATTCAAAATGAAATTCAAAACTCACATTTTTTACTAATAACAGCGATGAAAATATTCTAAATAATCCTCACTTTCTTGAAAGTAATTTAAGTGAAGTTTCAGTGACGCAGTCGCTATTTTGCAAATTCAAATATTATGGTTTTCCAATAAGGATCCTCAAATAATAATAATAAAAAAAAAAAACGTGTAAAATTATTAAGGACCTCAAGAGAGATTCTACTGATCCAAATCTAGTTATAACGGTTATAGATTTATTTGGAAAAGTGCATTCCATAATAGGCGATGTCAATATTCATTATATTGAGCGATATTTCTTCAGCGTTGCGGTCAGCGGTTGTACTTAGAAGACTCAGCCCAGTCCCCTGTTTGTGACTGCGTGTTCCAGTTGTTAATAACTTGACTAACCTGAATCTTTACTTCTTTACTGGTCTTTGTCAGTTCTTTCGGCAATGACTCCGTCCTAAAAAACCGTGGAGAGAGAAAAGAAAGTAATGCGTTGATAACAAAAAATGGAGAATATTTCGCGAAGGACTAGTAAAATCTGTAAAAACCTAGATTGCGCAAGTGACCTTAAAAGAGGAAGAAATTTAACACTTCTGTTTTTTCGTTTTGGTTTTTTTTTTTTTTTTTTTCCTTTTTGCAATATTTTCTTGTCGTTTCTTTCTTCCGACCCAAGGGTAGAATACATAAATTAATTGCATGTTTCCCTACCTTTTGAGCAATCTAATGGTTTGAAGATTGTCTTCCTTGACAGCTACGGTTTGAAGTTTCAAAGGCTGGAAATGAAAGAAAAAAACAAAAACAAAAACAAAAACAAAAAACGTATAAGTGAGTGATTGCGACTTCTTCAGCCTGTTCTAAATAAAATCCCGACTAATTAAGAAACAGCAAAACACAGAACTTGATTTGTCTTGCGATAGCTAAATTAGTTTCATGCTATACTAATTTTACTCTCCTTTCTAAATTGCGGTTTACCGTGTGTGAATTTGAAACAAACGGAAATTTATCATTGGTAAGCTGCTATCACACGCTTCGTATTCACTTCTCGCCTCTAACGACCGCTCGAAAATCTACGGCACTGTCAGAGCCTTGTTTTACTGGTATGGCCATGCGCAAAAGAGAAGGTATTAGTGCTCGTGTCCAGGGTCTCCCGTCTCGAGAGCGCGAACAAACCTCGGCCTGATCGGCGGAAATTTTTCGTGGGAATAAAAAATTATTAATTAAAATTGCCATTTTGGAATAGTGTATCATAATTCATAAGACAGAGGAAAAGGTTACATCCATCTACTTAGGGTCAGCTCTGCTATACGTTCATGATGCGTTCAGTCTCGACAGGAAAGAAAATCCTTTCTGCGTCTGCTGGCTAAAAGCCATAGAATTAAATTGCTTTTCTTCTTATCGATTAAGTACTCGCGACTTAATTGATATGTTTAACTAAATAATATCTTAGCTATAGCTTAGTTCCGCTAAAGACGGAATTGAAGACAGTAAAGATGGGAAAAAATGGCTGCACAAACATATTGCCTTCCCTCTACCGGCAAAAATTGCAAATCTCTCAACTAAGCAGTGACCCCACTCAGCTGTTTGGCAAAAACTGTTCTGAAAAGGTAGATTACCTGATTTGATTCAGTCTTGCTCTCAGATTTCAAGGTAGGAGCTTCCTCTCTTTGCTCAGGCATATCCGCTGCGAACAAAGTTCACACCGTCTTCAGTAAAGATTCTCAAATCCCAAATCAGAATTCAGGACAAATTTTAGGCATAAAAATACGAAGTTGAGAGCTTTGGCAAACGTATACGTGCATATAGAACAATAATTACAATACCTTCTTGGATAGCAGCCATTGTGAATCACTTTCAATGCTGTATAATTCTTCTTTGTGTAAAATCAGCGGTCCAAATTTCAACGCAGCTAACTCGTTGTTCACCTACTCTGACTGTGAAAAGAACGTTTGCATTCATGACGTAATAATGGACTACACGCGCCTAATACGTTAAAGCGCGCGCTCGCACACGCTCGCACGCGCAGCTACACCCAAAACTATTTGTATGGAATATTAGAATACTGGAGTTTGTATGGATTTGAAATTTCATCGAAACTCTGAAAACTACCTCCTGTTTTCCTTTGACAAGATACAATACAGTTTAAACCTCAAACGGTACCCTGGTTTCCTGTCTTTTAAGCGTTTCTGTATGCCGTTTCAACGATTTTACTAAGTTCTAAGGCCTGACCGGTACACGATTTACTGTAGGACGGGTCAGACAGACCGTTAAAACCAAAATCTTTTAATTGGCATAAAAAGATAGCCCTAACCCTAGCCCTAAGATAGTACATTGCCTAATGTGAGAATAGCCTCATGGGTTACTGGAAATTTCAATAAGACATGTTTCAAAGAATAAAATAGCTCGGGAAACCCAGGGTAACCACATATTTCTTGCAGTTCCGCTTATGCGAACGTCCTGGAACCTGTGACCAAACAGGTTTTTTTTTTTTTTTTTTTTTTTTTTTTTTTTCCCGGGGGTTTTTTTTTTGGTTTTTTGTTTTTTTTTTTTCGCTTCTTTTCTCCCCCCAAAATTTC
>Ga0126338_10003767_pt1 | contig 10691 bp, 6 predicted proteins | sample OrbCmetagenome_2_FD_92529 | JGI IMG/M metagenome (GOLD analysis project Ga0126338, IMG submission 92529) | Coral microbial communities from Petempiche,Puerto Morelos, Mexico - Orbicella C C metagenome | ecosystem: Host-associated > Invertebrates > Cnidaria > Coral | place: Petempiche,Puerto...
AAAGTTAGGGGGGGGAGGGGAGGAGTGTGAGGGAAATTGTGGGAAAATAATATTTAATAATTATTTTTGTTGTTATGATGCGCGGGGGGTGGGGGGGGGGGGGGGGGGGGGGGGGGGGGGGGGGGGGGGGGGGAGCAGCAGATGCAGATGTAGGATTAGCCTGTGAGCAAGTTCACGTTGGAGCACAAGCGCGCGGGGTGCAGCCATGAGCGCAAAATCGAGCGGCAAATCCGCGAGACGAGAAAGTGAGCCTGCTCTGGTCTCTGCAAATTTTTCATTTCCACCCCGGAAACTGCAGAAAAAATAAGCCAACTAATTTTCACCGGAAGTATGAACTTTGGCAGCTCAGATTTCTCGGGATTTCACAACAACATGCAGGCACGATATACATTGTTGATAAAGTTTTGCCGATGTCTAGCAAGGACACACACTTACATGTAATTCCAAGTGATCATGCTTTGGGAGTCTGGTCTTTGGTGATGCTGGTAAACGGGTAAATGCCTCAGTAGTTGTTTCATTGCCCACTTGCAATCACGTACGTTTGTAATATTTAACTCTTCCCATATGCAGTCGGCAACATGACAAGTATGTCTTGATTCATTAACAAACTTTCAACTTCTGTTTCCTGCTCCCTCTTTAGTTTGAAATTTATTTAACCAGTACTGGACTGGAACTTTGTTAAAATGTCAGTAATATGTGCACTTAACTCTTCTGACTCCAAATATGGATGACTTAATTTTTATTGTGAGAACATGCATTAAATTACCGATTCCATGGGGATCTGATTGCTCCTTGTCAAACATAATGGATTTACAGTTTTCTTGCCTTTCCCGCTTTTCGACCAATGGTATTTCACTTCGCTCAGGCGAAGCAAAAATGAAAAAAAATACAGAGATCAGGGCAGGCTCACTTACTTGGCGCCTCTTCACCAGACTCCTTTGAGCCGGATCGCTTTGCTCTTCGCCACTTGCACGCAACTCAAAGGTGAGCCTGCTCGCAGGCTAATGTAGGATAAATAGTGACCAATTTGTGTAATGAGTGCTGAAGTTGCAAGCTTCCGAAGGGGACCTGGGGCATGCTTCTCCCAGGAAATGTTCTGGATTTTAATTCCTTAAAAATCCCTTCCTGGGTTCCCTAAGTCATAATTCTGAAAAATCTGATCAGATTGTGACTTAAAACTTGGAAAAGATAAACAATAGCCTCTATTTGGTGCAAAAATATGCTTGAATATTAATTGTCTGCAGGCATTTTCTGTTCTGAGAAGTGAACAGTTTTGCGAGAGCATACCTCGAGGAGAACTGTGAGCTTCAAGGAAAAGATAAAATCCAAGAACAAATATCCGAGCACATTTTCTCACCAAATGGAGGCAGTGTGCTCATTATCCTTCAAATATCTTTTACAATGTGCATGGTTTTGAAAATTGGGAATATCACTCGGACATTGCCCAACTTTGCTGCTTAGTTCCTTGCCCCCGAGTGGGGGATAGGGCCAGACATTGCCCAACTTTAGCTGGGGGATATTCAGTCATTTCATCCATTTAGACCAATCGTGCACGAGTGAAAATTTATGATGGATTATAATGGTGCATACTTGAAAAAAAATCCATCAAGACATTTTTTTTTTTTTTTCTGGTTTGTTTTAAAGATGATTTCCAGTACGTACTGCATAATCTCAGCACCCTAACCTTTATAGGCGTTATACATGGAAATCTCATTCAATGGAATGCGAATCACTGTAATTCGTTACAAACCACAAACCTTATCTTTGAGGCCTTTCAAATTCTTTTTCCAACAGTTTAATTGATTTTCAAAGCTGCGCAGTTGTTTCATCAAGTGATGTGAGAAAGAACGAAGCATAAAGCTTCGACCGCTTTGCATCCATAATGGTGGTTATTTTAGAACTTTGAATGTTACTTCATGCAAGTAGTTGCAAAATGTTTACATTTTGTGATGTCTTACATGAAACAAAACAAAACACGTAAACAAACTCTCGAGAGTGCGCAGTACAGACTGGAAATCATCTCTAAGTGCTCCAGTTGAAAATTACTAAAAAAGTTACATTGAGAGTGATCTTGAGAAATATTCTTGTAATTTCCAATTGCATGTGCAAAATTCAAAGGCACTACACATACTACTGTCAAATCATGGACTATGATGAAATCACAGTGTCTCTTGATCAGGATGTAACTTGAACTCAGAAAGACATCAGAATTATTTCAATCTACATGTATTCTGCATCAAAATGTGTTTTCATTCTTGACAAACCAGCTGGACAGTTGAGCACGTGAACCTGTCAGTTGTTTCTCCTTGTTATAGCAAGGGTAAAATGCCAACTAAATTTGACATCCAATCAACCTTTCTATAGGTTTATCCTGCTGCCCTTCGTGCACAGAAAAGAAGACAGCAAGAGATAAAAAAGAAAGCACAACTCCGAGAAGAAGCAGTGAAGAAGAAAGAGGTGCCTTCACATTTTGATGTAGATGTTGCTTTTCCTAAAACTTGGTGGATGACTGAGTATCAAAGGAACTTTTGTAAAGAGGAAGATGTCAAAAGACATTTTCTGAGATAGCATACAGTACATCTGTTAGGTGTATTGGAAAGTGTGTTTTTCCTGGACAAGACAGATTGCTATTTGAGTTTTTAATTTTGTAAAATAGGCCAAAAAAAAAAAAGGAATAATTACATAAGTAACTTTATAAGGTGACCAAAACTGACTAATTTTATTGTCCTTGTATTTTGTTTGTTTTAGTACAGTAATTTGGTATTAAAAGTGAAACAATCACAGCATGTGAAAATTTTACATATACAAGTCATGTATTTTATATACTGGGGTGCGTTATTATTAGGCTGTGTAAAATCATTTGTGATTGATTTCTTCTCAAACTCATAAACAATTTGAGGCTCAACACAGGAAATAACAACCATGATGATGTTTCAACATCTGATCTTCACCCATTAACTCAAGTGATAATTATATTTCCAGAGTGTTTTGGCTTTTTGTGGACCGGACATTTAAGATAGTCCATTAAAGTGCCCATACATGTATGTTCAGCTGTAGCCATTGACGTTGGGATTTCTCAAATTAAAATACACAAAGCTATTTAGCGAGTATCATAGTTACAGAACATGCCCAGACCTGTAAGTAAACCAACACTGACACCTGCTGATTAAACAGACATGCTGCAAGAAATCCATATTACAACTCTACAGATTAAAATTTACTGCATCCAGCATTACTATATACATTGACAATTATGTTATGAAATTGTTTACACAGTCCAAGTAAAATGATGGGATCACCAGTTTCACTAGAATAACTAGTTCACTTGATTTTTGCCCTCTTTACGTTTAATTAACTTCCCCTGACTTGAAAAATTCCATGTTTGGTCTGACAAGATCACACAACAGAAATCCATGTGGTGTCTTAGATAGGGTGGGAGAATCACTTTGGGACAAAAGCTCAAAACAATCAATGAACAAGATAATACTTGGATTTTTGTTGCGCTACTTGTGTCTCAAGTACGGAATTCTTATTTTCGAGCATGAACCAGAGACATCTCTCAAGCAGGGAAAGAAGCGGGTATGTGATGAGAGATGGTTCTGTTCATTTACTGTAGGCTACATAAAAGATGCTCATACCGTGACAACATAACCAGGCGAAAATCTTAAATTACCAAAATTGTTAGTAAAACACGCATTATTACATGTAGCAGCACTTTTTCTGATGAAAAGCAGAGTGTTAAACTGTTAGTAAAATGAAACTAAACTTTACATGTAGGTACAATGTGACAATATTAACACAAGAATTCTTCTGATCATTGAATATTTTTAAAACCTTTCCTTTTATTCACCTTGGGGGAATTTGAATTCTCAACCAAGATGCCTATCCTTCGTTTGAATGATTACGTCCATGTCCAATCTGTTCATTAGTACACAGTGTACTTACTACAAGAAAGTAAAGATTCATCCCTCCTGCAGACCAAAGGATTAACTAATTTCTGCCGGTAGCAAACAAAAAGACTACATTATGACTCTAAACACAATAATCATCTTGCAATGCACTATATCATGCCATTAACAGTCATGATATTATTATTTTTAGATGCGTTTAAACTTGACATGCATTATTTAAACAAATATTCCAGTTGGCAACTTGGCAAGTATCTCGACGGTTTTCTAGTAAATAAGTGAAAAAAGTTATTGTGCTGATTGCCCAGGAGACTAGCATGCACATTTCTGCCTCTCCTCTTGTTTGCCAGGACGTATTGTTCTTCGGAGTGATGGATCCCCATACTGTATTCCTGAGCCCATCCTATCAGGGTCCAATTCACCTGCAGGAAACCACAAAAATTCCAGTTACTTTTAGATACAGGCAATTTCATGGCATCAGTAATTAGATCAGTTGGATCCCACTCATTCAAACTTGGTTATTCCCAATTCTCTGTTATTTCAAACTCAACACCATTTCCCTCGGAATTGCCCCTCAGTCATTTACTATAATTGCTTATTAATCTTTGGAACTCCCGTTATTACGAACTATTTTTCATTTCCCCTGAGGCTGAGAGTTTGAAAAGTGGGCTTCAACTGTATTTCTATGGCCTGTTTTAAGAATATTTTAAAAGAAAAGAAATGCTATGACATCTTTAATTATAATAAGCCAACCACATTTTCCATTGTTGACATTCTTAAAGACTTAAAGATAAGAGTAATCAGAAATTCCATTGATAACAAAACTATTGCAGAAGATCAAAATTTGTGAGATGAAGCTAAAGTTCCTGCAACAGTTTGTAATCAGCCCCAAACAACACAAAGTGCCTGTCTCAAGTTTACCTGTCTCAATTTTACCAAGGATGGTTCTTGAGCACTTCAAAAAAGCTTCTTCAACATTTTCTCCTGTCAGAGCACTTGTTTCCAAGAACATTAACTCTGCAATAAATAAATTATTTAAAGAAGTTATAGTTTTTTTATTGATTTTTTTGTGTAACATCAATGAATACCTGTAGACAGCACACTGCTTCCCTCAGACAGAAAAGCTAAGTTACAATCTTTGGCAATTAATCAATGTAAAAAATGTTACATCCACTCCTGTGTAAAATTTGTTGCTTTAAGAATTGTAACACAATAACAATCATCTATGACAGAGGGTTAGATACATGTACATAGTTGTTGCGGGGATATTAGATGCTTTACTTATTTGCCTGTCTTCTCATTTGCTTTAATTTAACTTAGAGGATAAATTAATATCAAATACTTGAGGTGCATGTATTATATCTGAAATCCAAAAACCTCAAATTTCATTCTTCATTTCTTTGTAGCAAAGAAAAAACTATGCTGGCTTATTAGCTACTGCAGTGCCTCACTTTTCTGGCCTGTGGACCTTAAACATTGCCCCAAGTCTTTGCTTTGCAGACAGTGAAATTTCAGGTTGTGAAACTATATAACTAATAAGCTCCCTTTTAGGCAGTGAAATTAGCCAGTGGTTGGCTCTTATAATTACTTCCCTCCTTATTCATGGTGTTTCAGGGACAGCGGAGACCATTATTTTTAAAGCGGTAGGGCTAAAAAATCTGGCCAATATTAATTTCAAGTAGTAAAATCCATATTTAATCCATGTCAGCCTTAGAAAACAAATCCCAGCAATAAAAGTGGTCAGGCTATAGCCCTACCAGCCCCTTCCCCTCAGCAGTCCCTGTGTTTGGAAATTAGCTGACACTGTGTAAGTCAGTTTCAGTCTATCTAATTGATATTATTGTCTTTACATAGAAAATAAAATCACAGAATACAAATCACATACTTATTTAGAGCGGTTTTCATTTGAGTGTCGAAAGTAATTAGACAATTACTTTGGTTTTGGTTTTGGTTTTACTACGGTTTGAGATTGGCTGAGAAGTCTAATTGGTGAGTAATTGGTTTGGTTTTGGTCTTACAACACTCAATTGAAAACTGCTCTATACTGACCATTTTCTTGTGCAAATCTGCTGGCTTCCAGAAACGTGACTTCTCTGTCACTATCAAGATCTTTCTTGTTTCCAATCAGGATAATAACAATGTTTGGGCTGGCAAGGGTCCTTGCATCAGTCAACCAGTTTGTAAGTGAGTTGTACGTTTCACGGCTATAACAAAAACAGAATTCAAAAACTATTTCAAAGTTTACAAATTGTTTTGTTTGTTACTTTCAGTACTTTTGCAGTGTTGTTAAGTTGTGCAATGCAAAGACAATATTTTGTGTCATCGCTTACTTGATTTGTTTGAAAGCTGTTTTCGTTGACTGTTCATACATGTAGCATAAGGCAACCAGGAGAATTACAAATTCTCCTATTAATGGAAAGTTCTGTACCCCATTACAGTCTACACAGGATCAATTCAGGGGTTTCATTAAGGGCCAGCCACTAGGCAAACTAACCAGGATGATTTGACTAGGACAATATAACCATCAAGGGAAAAATTTCTTCTAAAGAAGTTCACTTTAGAAAATTTCACCCGCCTGTGAAAAGCAGTTGTACTCCTGCTGAAAATGTTACTGAAACCCCTGTTTAATTGCTGACTGAATACGTGACATTTACCTTGAAATGTCATAAACAAGTAGGGCTCCAGCAGCACCCCTGTAGTAACTTCTTGTCACAGACCTAACAATAAAGCAAACAAAGAAATGACTTGTGCTTGCTAAAAAAGTATGCCATTTCAATTGAAGGTCTTTGGCAGGTGCATGTCTCAGAAGACAATGCTTTTGTTCCATCGTTAGCCAATCCAAACTGTCCATTTATAGGCTATGCCAGTTTTAATAAAGCTGTTACTATTGTTTAATATATACCTTACAGAGGTGACAGCTGATTCCGCCTTTGGGCTCATCAACTATCACCTCATAGAATTAATCTCAATTTCATAGTCTAATAGTAAAATATTAATGTTGGACCTGGTGGTGAGTAGAAGGTTTTTGCCATTCTGTAATTCATCAATTTGGTTCTTGGAAAATTTACAAAAAATCTGATGACCAGGATTTTCCTAAGTAAACTCCAATTTTTTTTTCTATTGTTTCCAGACCTCATAATTACTTTCCATGTCTTTTCTAGGTCTAGAAAAATTACAGTAGGTTGCACATTTCCATACTTTTTCAGAAATTACAGACTCTGTAGGAAACCTTAACTCCAGACTGAAAGGGTTCACAGAAAAGAAAATTATAAAGTCTAAAACACAGCAAATTATGACTAAGCCTATATTTTAAACAAGGAAGCTAATTTCTAACTCAAGTTATCACCAAAAGGTGTCGATAACATATAAAGTCAATTTTTACCGTTCAAAATCATCCACCTCCCGAATATGGAAGCGAACAATCGGTGTATTTAATACGTACCTAAACCTTTCCTGTCCAGCTGTATCCCAAATTTGCAACTTTACAGACTTGCCTCCGACATTCACAACTTTAGAACCGAACTCTACGCCGATAGTATGGCTAGAATCCTGTTTAACTGTCAAACAAGTGAAAGAAAACAAAACGAAAGATAAAAAAATTAAACTGAAGTCTAACACTTTCAGTAAGAGGGTAAAATTATAACCTAAGTAAAGTTAATCTTCAATAAAAGCACAAACAACAGAAATAGACCTTTGCGAGCTCATCGATATATAACGCTGATAACGGTGATCATCCTATTCGCTAAGAGAACTTATTTTACACAAAACGGCGTTGGCAACTTACATTTTCCTTCTATAAACTGGTGCAGAATGCACGACTTCCCTGTTCCAGCGCTGCCGATCACCAAAAACTTAAAAAGAAAATCTGCAAGAAGATGGAACACGAACAAGGTTAGTAACGCAGGTCACAGTTTTTGTACGAAGACGAAACCAGCTGATTCCTAAACTGAATTATCCTGCAATAATTTTGGTTGATGCTTGTCCTACCATAGTTCTCTGACATGTTTCCGAAGGTTTAGAACGAAAAAAAGTTAATAGAGTGAAGAATATTGTGCATAACAAAATGTCCGCCAAGTTGAAAATTTCCCAGGATTCTCGATGCAAAAGAGGAAGACAGGGCTATTCCTCCAGGGTAGGGAGTGGATGTAATGACGTCATTCGCAGTTAACAGAGATAATATCTAGTACATTAGTTTAATTTCTTCAAAGTTATAATATGATGCGGCAAAATATGCTTAATGGAGTTTTCTTTGGCTACCTAATGGAAATAATTCGGGAAAATGGCAAAATCAAGTGCTTTGCGTGCTTTACCTACCCTACCCTACAGCCTCTTCTAAAGGCGAAATCTGTCCCGTGGTTCTGCGTAATCGGAAGTGGTAGCGCGGCCATTTTGGAAATTTACAAAAAAAGCCCGGAGGTCAATTTCAAATAACGTACATACAAGATGGAAGTTCATCCGAGAGGCGGTTAGTTCATCGCGAAAAGTTACAATTAGAATTACCCAGTCGCCTGTTTCACTCTACTAACATCAATCTCCATTTCTAAAGGGAGTGACGAAACCATGACCCACACACAAGAACACGATTTGGATTCAAAATTGCTGGGCGCGCGACCGGTGCCCGTTGTAGTGGCCACGGAAACCCACAGTTTTGGGCTCGACGAAAAAGCTCTGGAAGAAATCTTACTCGACGAAAGCGTAAGGGACAAGAAGGTAGCTGTAGTGTCCGTGGCTGGCGCTTTTAGGAAAGGGAAATCATTCCTCTTGGATTTCTTTTTGCGGTACTTGGACAGGGAGGTAAGGTAGCTGACGTAGAAATGATTGTACAACAATTCCAGTTACTTTTGTACACTCTGACAAATTAACACATCATTTAACATCTAAAAAATAGCAGTGTCTGATACTTATATCGATGTTTATTTCTTCCTCAAAGTAAGCGTGATACATCCCGAACAATAAAACATTGTCAGCCTTTTTTCTTCAATTTTGAATTATTTAGCGAGGAAAACGGGAACGCCATTTATGTTGATACAGGTGCAAGTATGAACGAAGACTCGCAATGGATTCATCAAAATCTCCATCATAGACAACCATGGCAATCATTCTGCAATAATCGTGTGTAATAATATTGTTTTGCTAAATGTCTTCGATATTTTGCGGAACAATTATGTTATGCATGTATGTACACATTAGGGCTAAGCTTATGCATATAAACAATGTTAGGTAAATGTTGAAACATGTTGTTATGAATGTGGTGATTTCGCGTCATGCCAAAGCTAAGCAGATACCCAGGCCAGGATTCAGCAGTTCTAGAGTCAACCACTTTGAAGAACAACTTGCTGGTCAAACGTGCATAAACTGATTGATTGAAGTCCTGTATCATGATTTGCATATTTTACAAGATTCTTTTTCTTTTGTCAGCTGGGTCACTATGTACTTTGTACTCAAAGAGACTTGTCAACCCTGGATTTTGCCCCTTGCACCCATATTTGTGGAGTAGTGGGAACTGGGGGGTCAAGGGGTACATTGTATATGTAAACGCATGATTCTGCTACCATCACCACACTTCTGACCTTTGCTTTGAGGAAAAAAATATTGTTTAACATGTTATGGTCCAGTTCTTACCTTGGCTTAAAAATTGTTCAAACCATATTATTTTTGTTTCATTTTTTTGGGAGGTTCTTAAAAAGAATAGCATGCGTACCACTCACCCACCCACTCAGTCTCTAACCTTACCCTACTATGCTCGGTCCCTAACCCTACTCTACCCTACCCCTGCTAGGATCCCATATCAACCACCTACTTCTCAGCATATACCATAATACTTCCATACAATGACAGGATTATTTTTCTTTTATTTTGTATTCACCCAGATTTGAACACCCAATCTCTGACTTGGGAGTCCACCTTCATCTCCACTGCTTGTGGCTCAGTTCATAAACCTGCAAAAAGACAAAAGCAAAAACAAAACAAAAACAAACAAACAAACAAACAGAAACACATTTCTTCAACATTTCTCCAATATGGACCTTGCACTTGTTCAATAACATGTATATGACCGTGTATGTATTACTAGATTTATGAAAATGGTGTGAATGACAAGTCTCTTCCTTTGCACTAAGAACTACAGACCTTGATTTTACAACACCCAAAAACCTGAAAGTCACTCCAGGGAATAAAAATGAAATTCTAAAAAGGGGTAGAGTACAAAATTTATTTTTTATATCACCAGACACCTACTTCAGAGAGCAACGACAGCAACATTCTTATTTATCATAATACAATATGAAGGGATATAAGAGAGAGCTTTTGGCAAAAAAACAAAACAAAAACAAAAACAAAAACACATGCTTAGAACCAGCTTCACTCCTGAACCTGACAACACGCTATATGTACAGTGCTACGCTGATTTTTCCCATTTTTGGGCCCACTGGTAGGGATTTTGACCAGAAACACTTCTTAAAAATCAAATGCCCCCTGTATGCTGGGGTCCCCTCCCCTTCGGGCTTGACACTGATAGACACATTAGGGCTTGATTTGACATCTGGAGGCTCTTGGTCCAAATACTCAACTTGTATCTAACTGGATTTGTTAGAGCTACACTTCATGTTCATGTACATGTAGTTTAACTTATTGTTTTGGTTATAAAGATTAAAGGAGGAAACCAGAAGATAACTGAGTGGAAGGGGAAGGGTTCATTGGATTTCTTGCTCTTAAAATGGGAGCTTATTAGCGAAGGGGCTGAGAGGTTTTATGTTATTTGCATGTTTACCTTCAATATCCTTA
>Ga0126338_10003770_pt1 | contig 10688 bp, 7 predicted proteins | sample OrbCmetagenome_2_FD_92529 | JGI IMG/M metagenome (GOLD analysis project Ga0126338, IMG submission 92529) | Coral microbial communities from Petempiche,Puerto Morelos, Mexico - Orbicella C C metagenome | ecosystem: Host-associated > Invertebrates > Cnidaria > Coral | place: Petempiche,Puerto...
CTCCCTGAGTATTAAACCTTTGTTGGTATATGTGCCACCCGAGGAAAGGTAGGGTATGGATTTTGAGCTGTACGATTGCTACGTTATTTCTTGAAACATAAAAGAGAGAAAAAGGAACTAATTTTATTGGACTTGATGGCTCTGTTTGACACTCTCACAGGGTTCCTGTTTAAGAAAACCACCAGCGTCGATCGCCAGGTGTTGCTAAAGCCAATGGTGATCAGAAGAACTTTGATCTGAAAATTGTCCTGCCTGCGGGCGACACAAACAAAACATAAAGTTCTCCGCGAAATACTCTGTCTGTCCTTTTATTTATTACTGGTGGACTGATCCTGATGAGGCACTCTAAGAAGCAGAATCGACTTAAAATGTTCACAGATTGACCTTTGGGTTTTGACTCTTAATACTAGGTCAATTTGTTCTAAAAAGTGAAAGAACACTACAATACAGAAAACCTGTTTAGCACATTATTTTTTTTTAATAGTAACTAAAAATGTAACAGATCAGAAGTTTATAGTGATACATTTGTATAGTCTGCCCGCGTTCGTTTTCCTGTTCAGTCTTACTGAAAAGCGAGTGAGTGAAGTGACCAAACCCACCGCATTACATTCTTCCATTTATCTTCCTCTACTCTTCGACGAGTCGATGGTTTTGCCCACCAGTCACAATACTCCCGTCCCCCTCCGCCGCCTCACCCCCAGCCCAATTGCGATCGATGGGAAAAGAGTCGAAAAGCCTGAAAAGAGTCGGGGTCGCTGCGGTAATAAGCCAAATTATAAATCTGTACAGACTACAAGCGCAGCTGACATAATGTACTCTACACACAGGCCTTATTGTAGCTTATTTTCTCTTACGGCCAAATCGGTTTGATGAGAAATCTGGCATTATTCTCGGGCAGCATGGAACTGATCGCAGAAGCTTGACTCGTGCCACCAGAGGTATTTTTTTTCCCTTTCTTCCGCACTTCGCTCGCGATCGCGGTGTTTTTTTAGACCTTGGAATCCAAAAGGTTTCAAGGTTTGTAGGCTATACTTCCTTTGATATTTACCTGAATTTTGTTTTTGTGGTGGCTCTGAAAAGAGCCGTTTTGAACGGCTTCACAAAGAGTCGTTTTTAAATCTTTCTTGAAGTTTTTGCACGATGAAGAAAGATTAAACTTTTTCTATTATAGGTTTGTGATTTTAATGGGCTGTCGATCGAGGTTATATATTAACGAGTGTGCAAGGTTTCAAAATAACTAGTTTTGGAATAACAACAGTTTCATTAGGCGTGACAATTGTGAATGTTTTTTTCTGTTTTTACTGCAATTTGAGTGCGTTTGTATCCCAATTAAACCACTCACGCATTTGGGCATTGTGTAATTTTCTCGGAGAAGAAGGTGTCCTTTCCACATGTCCGCCGACCCGCCTTTAGTCAAGGAGAGTGCAATTGCCTTTGAAATGGTTTTCAAAAAATTTTATTTACACAATCTCAAACAACTCTTCTCAATTGAATACAGTTATTTGAGTAACTAATTTTCCTATACAGTGATTTAAGACATAGGCTAAAATAAGTTTATCTGACACAGTGTGAATGCAAATATACTTTTTCTTATGGTCCCATGTTATGTCAATTTTGAATAGCTAAAAACCAGACTTTCAATATATTTATTAAATAAAATCATTTCCGTAGAAATGAAGATGGCTATTAACACAAATATAAAATACTAGCTAACGCTTTCATGATGAATGGACATACCTGTTTCAGTTAAAAGTATGGTTTATCATGCAAAAATCCTAAGCTGTACAAGGCGTAAGAGTATACTACTCTATTGTACAACCAGTAAACACAAGTCCCAGTGGGAACTCCCACATAAAAGGGACACGGGTGCATGTCGCAAATTTTGAAAAGAACCCCTAGTAGGTACCAAGATCCTGTTCTGTGGGCATGGCTTGAAATTTTTTTCACTTCTTAGAGGTATCAATTCTAAAACAAAACATTTATCTCCTGTCATATTTTTTCGGCTCAATACCCTAAAAGGTAACACAGAAGCTCCCGCTGAGGATCTTTTGAGGCTAAATATCCTAAGAGGGACCAAAACCGCTTTTTCAACCCCTTCAAGGTACAACTAGCACCCCTTTCCTTTTTATATCGGAGTCCCCCTGCCCTGGCTGGACAGAAGTACTGATTGAGTTCTATTACGACTGACTGACTACCTTCTTATTACAGGTATGCAATGTGTGCTGAGGGCTTTGTAACTGTAGCCCATTGCACTCCATTGGAGGCCTATAATTCTAGGTAATAACGTTCTCAGTTTTTTTTCTTTTTGTTTTTCGCTCAATTGACAACAACATCGATCTTTTCATCTTCTTTTCGACAAATTTTATCTACCATTAAATTGAATGCATCAGGCTGATCAGCGTAAACGTGGTGTCCTGCTTCAGGAATGACTTGAACATCCACATAACTGCCATTTCGAAGATATTTAGTTTCGTAACTTGTGGAATCATCAATCCAAGACTCTGAACCATGGATCATTGTCATAGGAATGTTTTTGTCAACTCCACTGATTCTGTGAATCATGGGAAACTTGGCCCAGCCAAAAGAAGCTGACATCTTCTTGAAAGCAGTTTCACCACTGAAGAAAGAAAAGAACCAAACTTACACGTAATTCAGTCAAAAGTTGCCATTAAAATTAAGACATCAATTTATTCACTGCACAGTATTTTCAAAAAGAGGAAATTATTTTGTATTGCATCTGAGAACTTACGGACTGTTTATCCTCATATAAAAGGGTATTTTTAGGGGTGGAAACTAACTGGCTTAACTAGCTGTTATGCTGAATTACCTGGGTTTTTGAGCATTACAGTGGTAGATGTAATTGAGAATGGTGTCATCTTCTGTCAGAAGACGAGAATACTTCCTTTGAAAGTCGGGCCTAAATTTCTGGACCAATGATGGACCTGTCATGGAACAAAATCACAAAATTAATAATCATTTGTCATCATCATCACCACATCATCAACAACAACAACCCTATCATTAAAGAAGTTACACATATTGGAGATATTCTCAAATCTCTGTGGTAAGTCTCAGATGTATCTAGTTCATAATATCTATATTATAGACATGTACAACATTTTGATCATTACTAGAATGGACCAATAGGCAAAGAGACCGTGATAAACAAATGAATGGTAAATATAACACTGTAGAAAAAATTTCATGTCAATTCATGACAGAATTAATGTCTACTTTGACCCCTGTTCTCTAATCAGATGACATCAGAGCTAATGATAATTCCATATGTCACCAGAATTACCATCAATAATATTTTTAACCACCAGGCCACGCATTCATATTATTCTCATGTTTATTGCACCAAACTAAGCAGAGTGTTTGCAGAGGAAAATAACAGATTGTAATTCCTGACTCAAAGATTCCCAGAGGCTTAAATAATTTTATCTCTTTTACCAGTGTTCTGTAAACATCCAGCTTAATATGTTGAACCACCCAATTACACCAAATATTAAATGCCTGATATATTGTGTTTCTAATATCTAATTTTCATGTGAATTTACCTAGTACAAAAGTGAATTGGCTTTTGACCAGTCAAAACCCAGTCAATTAGCAATGTCATTGGATCAATAACAAAAAAAGACAGATCAAGAGTAACAATTACCCCAAGGACCAGCCGCTCGCAATCCTGCAAGTGGGTTAAATGGCATGATAACAGCTTTTAACACCCTCGCCCACATCGGAAAGTTATTCTCAATATCAGGTGGTTTCTCAGGAAAGCCCCACGAATCCACAAGGACAAGATGCTGCACTCTGGAGGGATGTCTGAGAGCATAGGAACTTGCCAGGAAGCCGCCAAAGCTGTGTCCCAAGAGAACAAATTTTTCCAGTCCAAGTTGGTGTCGCCATTGTTCAATTGAGTCCACAAATTCCTTTTCAGCTTCTTCTGGACTGGAACTTATTTTAGGTCGTGAACTGCGGCCAAATCCCAACACATCCATAGCATAAATAGTCCTTTCCTTTGCTAAAGCATCAATGTTCATTGCCCAGAGACCTACACCTCCTCCAAAGCCATGAACCATTACCAAAGGTACCTTTGTCGCATTAGGATTGAATTTTAATGTCCATATTTTTTGCTGATTTTCTATAGGAACATATTTGCTTTCATAGTGAGTCTTGATAACTGCAGAAAGACAAATATGGAAAATTAGGTGAATTTAAGCACTTTTTGTAGATTTGAGAAAATATAGACCCATAATGCATTGTGTACCAGTTGTAAAATAAATTTAACCTTAAAGCAAAGTTCTACCCTGGGAAGGGTACCCCTTATCTGGGCTATGGTCTTTTTCTGAGTTGTTTTGGTGTCAAATAGGGTTTAAATTTTAGCCATTTTGGTCTGAAATAGGGCATGGTTTGTGCACTCTGGTCTTGAATTGGGTATATTTTAAAAGAAGCCACACCTTAATTATTATGAAAACTGAGACCATCAACATCAAGATAAGGCCTTTCTCAAATTATGTTAAAGCTTATGCCCACGGCGTACATGTACTGTGTGCCACAACAGCATGTCATGTACTCCAGTCACTTCCCAGGCTTCTGGAGCTTTCAGATCTAAAAGAAGGGGTGGCGAATGGTCCTTCAAAAGCTCTGGGTCTCGTAAAATTTTAGTCGAATTTCACAGGTCTCACAGTCTCGTTTTTTAGCAGTTATGTGCGTCTCGCAGTCTCAATTTTTCTAAGAAGCTGTCTCGGAGTCTCAATTTTTGCAAGGCTAAAGGTCTTGAAGTCCCGATTCGTTCCTTTATCTGTTTTTATAAATGACATCTTCTCTTCACTTGATATGGAATTTCAATGAAGCAACTTAAAAATTTTCCAAGAAAAAGTTAATCCTAACTTCTTCTTGTCTTAATTCCACAAAAAGGTACAAAACCTACCGCAACGCCCAATTTGACGCCAGAAAAACAGTTATTTTTCTCTAGGATATCATAACATAGTGTGTTAAAATCGAATTTCCAGTTCCAGTCAGTTCCAAGAAGCTGGCTGAAGGCTGTACAAGCTCATTCTAGCTCTCAACTAAATCTGGGGCTCCAAGTTTAAGAGTCTGAATAGTCTGCAGAACAGGCGGATTACCAGGTTCTAGCGCTATACACGAGCGCACGGGCGGAAAAAGCACGGGTACATATAAGCACCCTGGTGAGAGCCTGCAAATCCGCCTGTTCTACAGGTTAGAGTCTGAACGTCTCGCGCTCACCCTCACAACACTTTGAAGTCTCGGTCTCGCAATCTAAAAAGTCAAAATGTCTCAGGCTCGCAAAGAAAAATGCCTGTCTCACCGTCTCGCAAAGTCTCACATTTGCCATTCGCCATCCCTGAAAGAGGGCATCACATTTAGGGTTGGCTTTAAAAAGGCAGGGAAAATTGCAAATTTTGGTCTGAAATAGGGTAATTGGCTTGGGGTTCAATAAGCTCGCCGCACCCCCCCCCCTTACCCCCACCCCCTTCCCCTTCAATTGCGTTCGCCAAAACGCCGCTGTTGTTTTAGTTGCCTCTGTGTTCGATTATTCGTTGCGAATTATACAAGGATTTAGATTTAGAATTTCTACTGCAGTTTTTCCACTAGCTAATCCATCTCATGAAGGAACATTGTTAGGGTTCAGTCAACAGACAACAGCATTGTAACCACAGATTGAAAAAAATCAAGCCATAAGAAGCGATGATCAGACAGAAAAACGGGCGGCGGGCAGGCTGCATGCCATTTTGAAACCGGCACTGTTATTGGGTACGGAAAACAACTTTCTCGAGAACTGAACTCACATTGCAAAATTTTTGCTTCCGCAGCTTCCAGTATACTCTCTGAAGTTGGTCGCCATGAACACTTTCCTTCACACCACCTGGATCCTTCCACCGATGATGTAACGACACTGGGAAAAATAAACATTACACTTCGTAAGCTAGCGTAAAAGATCAATTTTATTTCACGAGTTAAATACACATGACTATCAGTAACGTACCTTCGATCATCACTTTCCTGCATTTCTTGCGTTACAGCTGTGGCCATTGCTGATCGTAGAGTACGTTCCTTCGGAACTTCGCCTTTCTAACCCGTCAGTTCGTGATCTCCTTTTATAATTTGCCGTGCTCTCTTTCTCTTCGTGCTTTGCATTACGTAAATGACATTCTGGGAAACAGTCAGTGATTGGCTCGTTTGACGAAATGCGTCATGTAAAGTTTGTTTTGCGTGACGAAGCGGTGACTAAGCAACTCTTATGTAAAAGTGTCGAAATATAGGAAAACTTAGGAAAACGTAATGCCAGTTTAAAATCGGCGATCGCAAATCAGTAATACCACAGTGTATGCACATATTTTTCACACCTATACGGTACAATAAAGCAATTTTAAAAATAATGGCTAAAAAAAAGTTCAATGAAATTCGGTGCTCTGTAACATGACGTCACCGGTGCAAACAATCAGTTTCCAGTTACACGCGGTTTAGTTTTGGCGCGCCTGGCTGTATTTGGACACAGGCTGAAACATATTTGACCATTTAGGAAGTAAATCTATTTCCAAGGATGGATGATCTTATTAAGGATGGAAAGAACGATAAGTGGGTGGTATGCAAGTTTTGTGAATCAAAGGTTCTGAGACCAAGCGCCGCTAGCTACGAAGAAAGAGAGGTAAAATAGCGGCAGTTCACTTTGTGCGATCATGCGATATTAAGGGTTACTTGTGTTTCTTCCTTTGTAGACTGACAAACTAGGGTAGTTTCTGGACGAAACTAAAAGGAATTACGTAGAACTGTGGTCTGAGTGAGCTCTTGATATGTGGTTATTGATATATAATCAGTTTGTTGTTTGTAATGTAGGCCGTCAAGCCGGGTTTTATCCCCGGGGCGGTGGGGACATCCATGTGAAAAGGTCTGGGGTACTCATCGGAAAATTTAGAGAGGGGACTCATCTGGGAGTGGGTTGAACTTAATTTGACCCCAAAAAGATGCCACTTTAACATGGACAGACAAGTATATGGGCTACAGTGATTTTAATGATGCGTAAGATTTTTCCTTCAAATACTATCCACTATAGTAGATTCTAAAAGCACAGGGTTGGGCCCTGGCTTGCAACACTGAGCTGTGTTCTTGGCAAATAAACTCTACTCTCCCAGTACCTCTCTTTATCTGGTTGGATAAATGACTGTCCAACAGATTAAATACCCAGGTAATGCTGCGATTGACTAGAAGTGTCATGATTACAGAAACTATGAGATAAACACCAGCCTGGTAACCCATGAGGCTTTGCACAGATGTCACCTCTAGGGTTTAATAAAATATTATCTTGTACACTTTTCTTTTTGCATAGCTGTTCTTGCCCTTTATGCAGAAAAAGAAAAACTTGGCTGGCTCGGAACATCAAGGTGAAACCCTCAAAAGTCACTGGCTGGTTCCTGATATGTTTGCATTTGAAAATGTTGGCTTTTCCATGACAGTAGACTCCATTAAATATCTGGCTTGTGCTGACTGTGAATGTGGACCAATAGGATGGCATGATATCAATGACAAGACAAAATATTACATTGCAGTTGAACGAGTGGAACATAGACATCTATCTCAACAAGAATAACTGGTTATGGTTTAGAACATTTCTGTTTCAAGGGACTATCCTTGTTTTCTTAGAACTATCATATGATTATACAAAGTATGCCATGTATGATTTAGAGATTGACCCATGGAGGTAGATTATTCTTTTCACTTAAGAAGTTCCTTTATAATACTTCTTTATTGTTTGTGATTTAAGCTAATTGATACAACAGAATTTGGAGCCAAGATTTGGGATACGAGTTAGGGTCTCCTGTCTGGAATGCTGCAAGAAACTCCAAACATGAAAGCCTACCAGCCAAATCTTTTGTACTATTCCGGGTTACTTTCATACTAATCATTAATGATGGAATCCAGGAATTTTCCAGGGTGCAAATGGTAAAGACATTCCACCAAGAACACTTAAATTATTTTTGTGGTGTAGACGGTAGAAAAATTAATGTAATGCTTCTTAAATGACTGGAAAAGTGTTTGCCCAATCAATTTCTTTTACTTTAATTTTCAAATGCAGGGGGTAGCATAGATTGTTACAATTTTATTTCTCCATTTTCTACTTAGATTAGTAACTAAGTAGAAAATGGAGAAATAAAATGGTAAAAAATTAAGATCAGATATCCAACCACTGTCACGGACATGGTTTCCTTTGTTTAACCTTGATAAGTTATTAAATGGGTTTGAGAAGAAAAAAAATATTGTAAAATCCCAGGAGTTTCCCTGGAATTCCAAGCGAGGTGCAAACCTTGTTAATTTTTCTGTTAGATTTCTTCCTTGTCTTGTGTGAAGTTCCTTGAGACCAGACCCTAAAATATCCCTGCCAGACTTTAAACCTTTCCCTACAGGCTATAAAAGGGCAGGACCTACAGGTATTAATTTATTTTAACAATGGCCAATCGCAAAATGGTTAGCTGTGTGATATAGCTTCAAACTGGCTCCAGGAGAAGGTAAACAACAAAGACCATGACACAAACAACATAGTGAGTCAATTTTATTTACAAAACATATTTTGAATTTAAATGATTTAAAACAAAACTGTTGAGTTCCCATACAGAAACCCTTAGGGCTTATAAATCACATCTATGTTACACATACAGCTTAACATAAGCAAGAGTAATGTTTGTATATTTCTCGCTTAATGGTGACCTGATACAATTGAGAAGCCATTTTTCAATGATGACAAAAGAAAAAACTTTATGTAACATCAGCTTAGTCAAAAAGTTAGGAAGTAAATCAAAAACGAGAATTATTGATAAGAAATTTCCTATTATGTCATCTCTCGACACTTTGAAAAATAAAGAACAAATATATAAATAAACTGAACACGTCTTTGATGTTACATAAAAGAAAATAAGTAAGACAAATAGTTGGTAAGAGATTACAAAAACAACAGTTTATAAGTAAACAGTAAATAATTATGAAGAATGTGATGAAAACCTCACCTAATTTCCCTCCTTGCACAATCCCAAAGGAGCTCCAATGTTAAACCCCAGGGGGATCACCCAGCTACAAGCCTCATCATAATTATTGTTGAAACACTTCAGTTTTCACCTATGTTGCCCCTCCCCACCCCAGAACAATGTTAACAAAACACTTTAAATGGACATATGGATGCATTTTGCCACTTTCAAACATTGAAAGGGGAAAAGGGGGTTTTGGCATGCTTTTAATAGTTGCTAAGACCGAAATTCAAAACATTTGCATGTGTTTGAACTAAATGTGACGAGGCTTGTAGGTCACAGTCCATGTTGTTCAAGTGTTGGGTTAGCATGTTATGCCTGATAACACATAGTATATTGACGTATGTAAATGAGGTGGAAAGTTTAAAAGCTGTACAGGTATTTACCTTGGGCAAAATCTCAGTTCATTTTGGTCTCAAACAGAAACAGTTTTCACACATGTAGAAGATAGATCTCAGTTAAGTGAAGCATGAGATGGTAGCAAAATAAAGATTGAAGCAAATGTGAGAATGACTGAGGAGTGCACTGTGGGGTTCTAGAAAATATCCATACCTCCACCAAGGTTATTTAGTTTTTACTCCCCCGCCCCCTCCTAGCCGGAATTTCCAGCTTAGCTTCATACTTTCCCTTGAAACTTTGGCAATTGAGACCCACCACGCCCTTGGAATTTCCAATGACCATCCTTGGAGTGGATATGGGTATTTTCTCGACCTGCACATTCTGCCTCACATTGAATATTTTTAGTCAAATGACAAAAGCAACCTAAAAAATTCACAAAAAAAATATGATTATCTGGACAGAGGAAATATTTTACGACTGGCATTTACTCTAAGATAATGTCAAAAACTGAACAAAGTACAGGATAAAGTTTTCTTGGACTAAAGGACATGCCAGCCAACTATCCCAGGCTGGTAATTCAGAGTACAGACGAGTAGAGGAAACATCCGACTTGAGAGCGTGAAACAGGCTTAACATCAGCAAGAATCAGGCAGATAGCAGCCTAGTTAAAAGCACTTGACATCAGCCTGAAACATGCTAATATCAGACAAGCAAAGTTGACTCCCAACACACTTGACTTGGCTGGTATTTAGTATGCTCTTTGCAACCCATTGCATATTAGTCAACAAAATAAACTGACAGATTTTTCAGAGAATACAAACAATTTCACACACATTTGAAATTTATGAACAAGTATAATGTTTGGAACGTTAGAAAATAATGTTAATATATTTAAACAATTTTTACAAAAATACTATTTTATACATTTAAGACAAATGTTAAGAAAATATTGGTATTTTTAATGCTGCAGTTCTTATAAGCTTTGTGATGAAGTTAGTATTAGATAATATCATCTTACTATCAGTACACAATTATGGTGTGCAATAACTTCTAAACTTAAGAAATATTTACTTTTAATCAATAAATTACCTTACTGTATTTACCAACCCCCCCCCCCCCCCCACACAATTGTTAAAAAACACAAGAGAAAAAATGTGTTTACTTTTTTTTCCGAGCGGCGGGAGGGGAGGGGGGGGCGGCGGGACAATACAGTAAAATAATTTATAGATTAAAAGTAAATATTTCTTAAGTTAGAAGTTATTGCACACCATAATTGTGTACTGATAGTAAGATGATATTATCTAATACTAA
>Ga0126338_10003771_pt1 | contig 10686 bp, 3 predicted proteins | sample OrbCmetagenome_2_FD_92529 | JGI IMG/M metagenome (GOLD analysis project Ga0126338, IMG submission 92529) | Coral microbial communities from Petempiche,Puerto Morelos, Mexico - Orbicella C C metagenome | ecosystem: Host-associated > Invertebrates > Cnidaria > Coral | place: Petempiche,Puerto...
AAAAAAAAAAAAAAAAATTTTTTTTTGGGGGGGGGGGGGGGGGGAGAAAGAGGGGGGTTCAAAAATTTTTTATGTTGAAAAAATTGCTGGAAAAAAGATTTGTTTTTTTTCTTTGTTTTTTGGTTTTTTTTTCACATCTAAAAAGAAATAGGAGGTGGGTTGGGGGCTGGGGGTGGGGGGAGGAGAAGGGGGGGGTGAGCAAACATTCTTGGAGTTAAAAATACCTCGTGAAAATTAGTATGTTTTGTCGACTTTGTGTGATTGTTTTTAGACACAGTGAAGAACGAATCATTGAGTATCGTAAGCTCTGGAATTAATGGAATGAAGTCAGGATATCGAATCTTTATTGATGGTGTAAGGTTATTTACTAGTCAATAGTGCTTTAGTGGGAATCGTCTAGTTTGCAATTGGCCCATTGTAGCAGGTGTCACGTGACAAGTTTTTTTTGCCAAAAAAAATTATTTTAGGGACTATAACTTTTAAAGAATACCAGAAATTGAAAGAGCACATCAAAAATACCGAAAGAGTCAAGTTTGAGGCCCCTGACGTTAATGAGTAAGTTTTTGCTAGAGAGCAACATTTTCCATCAAATCTTCCTAATCTTTTAAAAATTCAAACCGTCATAAAATCTCATTCTCAAAAACATTGTCTTCCGTGTTCGATATATCTTCTCAACTGAAACTAAAACTAAGGAGAAAAAGGAGAAAAAATATCACAAAACATCTATGCTACATGTAATTAAGATCATATATTTAAACACCGTTACGGTCATAGTTTCCTTTGTTTAAACTTGATAAATTATTAATGAGTCTGACAAATATTGCATATAACCACGTACACACGTCTTTTTTCCCACCTGTATTTGTAGATCTAAATTCAACTCTAATAAAAAATACAATGATACCCTCATATCCAATAAATGTGCTGGTTATTATGTCTTCTATACTGGCCTGTATCATTTGGTGGAGGATATGGAACAGAAATGTTTCTGTGTTTCACAGTCCAGTAGTTTAGTTTAATATATAGATTTAGCCAAGCCTAAATGCGGAGCCCCTGATTGCGATAACTAACCATAAAGAAGATTCTAAACCTGAGCCCTCGATATGGTCAGCGGATAGCTTGTTTTAACAGCTGTCAATTAACCATTACATGGATGCCCCAAATCAAAGATGTAGCTCTGGTATAGGTACTACTCTCTTATTTTTCAAGCTATTGGCGTACGTACGTACGGACAATCACGTGACAACTAAAATATTTTAGATCGATAGGTTACCAAATTTTCTAAGGTATGGGGCTCCGCTACTATAACACTGTTCCCAAACTAGCGATTATTGTCTTGTCCTAGATGGATTTCCCAATTTTATCCTCAGTTCTACATGGTAGGGAAAAATGCCCCATCCCTTTCCAAGATTTGGGAAAACATCCGATAAATTACTCAAATGTGGGCTCAATAATTTTCGCAATGCCTGGAAACAATGTCCCATACAGATAAATTTGAGAAAAAGTGGGATTACTGTCGAACCCCTATTAATTATAAGCGTCCACTTATTAAAAGGCCACCCCTATTAGGCCGCCAATAATCAAAGTCCCGATGACGGCTTTTCAATCGTTTCTAACTCTATTAAGCGTCCAACCCCCTTTAAGCGGCCACTATCTATTTTCCCGAAGGAAGCCGTTTAATAGGGTTTGAACTGTAGTTTTAAAATTTCCAATATTTTTCCAAAAACGGTAACTGACCTTTTGCAGGACACAAATTCCCAATTTTTCGCCCAAACATTTTCCAAAGTAAGAAAGCTATGTCCCATTTCCTTCGTAAATTTCACAATTTTCCCAAATTGTGTTCCTAATAATTTCCCAGTGTCCGAAAATCATGTCCCAATCACAAATAAATTCGGGAAAAGTGGAACGAAGTTTAAAGATGTCCCAATATTTTCCCACAGCAACAATTTTGAATTTATTGAAGGACAAAATGTTGTTAATCTCTGCCCAATATTTTCAGAGAAGTGGATAATAATTTCCCATTTCTTTGGATCCCAGATTCGAGTAAAATCCCGTAATCGAATAGAAATGTGCTACTTTGTTAACGTGTCTAGGATTGTGGTTTTACCTGATAGAGTGGTTTTTCTCATTTGTTTTGGTGTTGCATTACTACGTTAAGCGATCGCGGCCAAACACCCCGTGTCTCTTTGTCATCTAGTCAGAAGTAAAACCGAAACGAATTGTGACTAGCTTGCACAGGTTTTTCCGAGCTTGAAGTGGGCTACATGAATTTGCTTCGAGCTAAGTTTGATTGGTTCATTGGACTGACTTAGTAATTTGTGTTTGTCCAGAAAGATTACTTTGGCAAGTTGGTTTTACGATACTCAATTGAAAACCGCGCTCTAAATGGTTTGAGTACCTCTACCTGTAGAATCACACGCTTGCATGTAATCAAGAGAACTCTGTCAAAGTACTGATATTTGAGAAATAAAAAACATGTTCAATGTTTCTAACGAGTTATAAAAACACGAGTGGAGGTCTTGAAGAGCGATTGTCTCCCTGGCTTATCGAGTTCTGTTATAAACATCCACGATTGTTTCTATTAAACAATTAGATTATGATCTCAGAGCTCGAGATTGATATCGCATAGGAATCGAGAGCGAATAATTTAATTTAATAAATCTAGTAGTCGATCAAAACTTGATCTAAATCCTCTTCAAAGACACTTCGAAAATTGCACCTCGCTAGGCTACTACCTAGAACAGAATAGATAGTGAGTAACTTGGCCTATCAGAGAACCGCATTCTTGATAGAATTCGATAGAGACACGGAACAAGTACGAGCTTTTGAAGTAATGATGGCGCGAGAAAGGACAATTTGCCTTTTGATGATCCGAATAAAAAAAGTTGTTTTCATTTTTCGTTGCAAATTTTCTAAAAGGAATAGAAAACATGTTCTCCGTGTTTCTATCGAGTTTTAGTATAAATGTACTAGCGTTCTATCACGAATGCCGTTCGCTGATTGGCTACGCTACTCACTATCTATTCTGTTGTAGATAGTGAGTTGCGTAGCAATGTGCGCTTGTGAATAAAGTGAGAGCCGCTTCTTTGCGTTTTCGAGTTGTCTGTGAATATGATTTAGATCAAGTTTTGAACGACTAGTAGATTTATACTAAAACAATTACATTATTCGCTCTCGATTTCTATGCGTGATAGAAATCTCGAACTCATAATCCAATCAGCGCGTGTATTTTATGTAAGCTATTTGAGGTTGAAGATGAATAGAGCTAAATTCAAAAGTAACAAATTATAATAACTATTCTGAAATACTGGATACTAAATACTAAGTGCCGGATGTCATGATGTCATTGCAGATTTTAAGAAAACTGAACTAAATTAAAATGCCATACGCCAATGCCACTCTATGTTCAAGGCTATGGTTCTATCTGATTGACATTTCCATGCTCTAATAAGATTGATGAACCGCTGTAAAATCTTCATCCTTTAGATTAAATGTGGATTATAAGTGCATGGGTGAAACCGTTGTTTTGAAAAGCTAAGTAGGAAGGTAATCAGGATGCAAGGAAAGGTCGAATGAGGGGTGCTACAGTGAGTGGCAAATAATGGGTGTGTCGGGGAGAAGGTGGAAGTAAAGAAATATTTCTCCATAAAGAGGGTTCGATAAATTTTGAAGAATGACAGACGTACGGGTTTTTGCCATTTCCCCTTTCCTCCATTCCTTCCTCCTGATCACCGGCCTTTGGTTTCATCCGCTATTACCTTATAGAAATCTCCAACCCATAATCCAATAGTTAAATAGAAGTACAGTACAACTTTCTCACGGAATGTTTTCTAATAACTAGTTCTGTTGGATTTCAATAGCTTCTAAAACTGTTAGGACCTTCCTTTTTTTAGTTAATAGTTTACCCTGGAGATGTACGAGTGAAAACCGTTGTCACTTATCTCGAAGTCTCCACACTTGTTCATGTTTTCGGGTACTGGGGGCGGCTCATTAGAAATCTCATTGACAATCATTGCCATTCCTTGGAGCTGATGTATTTCAATGTGACAGTGTAGAAACCACCAACCAGGATTATCAGATATGAAATTGATGACCACATACCCCCCAGCAGGAACCATAACCGTGTCCTTTCTGACCGTTTTGTCATGAATGGAAAAATCTGGTTCAAATGTTTCTTTCCAGCTTGGTCTGGTACATCTATTTGGGTCGCATCCCTCCTTAGTACAGTTGATATCATCGCAGTAGATATCACTGTTGTGGTTTGTAATAAAACCAGTTGTGTCGTTATACTCTGGATATCCAACACCAACAACATGAAATGTGTGGCCATGAAGATGAATTGGATGGGCGTTGTCTCTGACACCAATTGCTGAAAACACCATTTGCACAGTTTCGTTTTGGGGAATATCTATGACATGGACACATGTGCACGCGGTTGTAAATGGATTACAGTCAGCCGTAAGGCTACACTTTATGTCATAGTTTTCAAACTCTTCATTTTGGGTTTGGGGAGGAAAGGAGGGGAATATGAAGTTGCGCCCATTAACTGAACTAGTTTGAGAGTCGCCCTCAAAACTAAAGTTGATGAAATGTGTGCAATCTGGGCACTCATCAGGGTCTTTAGGGATTGCATCTGGAAGCTCATCAGGTGGAGTTGGCTCAAGTAAACATAGGTCTTGGACATTAACACATTTGATGTTATATGATGGATGAAATTCCTGAAACGGGCAGTTCACTGCTTTGCATGGGGCGTCGTGTGTGCACTGTACGGGAGGAGACTTGTCTTTGATGTCTTGATATTGTGTTGATGGCACATCAACATTCAGATCATTCGAGTGCCCAGGTTGCTTGTAGTGCAAAATAGCCTCTGCCACATGTCCTAGTGACTGGTAGGGTGGCTCGGACCTACTTGTATCAACCTCCAAAGTCTCTGCACGCATCCAGTAGTTATTCAACCCATCTGTATTGGTTGCATGAAGTAAAAAGTCATACCTCTCTCCTGTATGGATGATGATGTAATCGACGTCTTTTACAGGCTCAAGCCAATAGCCGTCAGTACCCACAACAGTCAGTTTATGGCCATCAATGGAGAATCTGTAAGCATAGAGTCCTTGGGCTCCGACCAGCCGAAAGCGATATGTATTTCCGGCCTCGACAGTAAATATACTCAGTCTTGTTTGTTTATATGGTACATCAGTATGCCTGCCTTTCCCATTTATAATTCCAGAAAAGTACGGTATAGGCCCAACCGCTGCTCCTTCAGAACTGTCAGTGCGAGTATAGATAACATCTTCGGGTGTAGGCACCTCGCCATGCTCTTTGCCTGGATAGAAACCCACTGCACCTTGGATCTGTGTGAACAGGTCCAAGGATGCCTCTTGTTGCCAGTCTAGAAGCGTTAAAGTGTGTTCAGCTGGAAGGTCTTGAAATGTAGCATCGACACCATGCGGTTGGAGTTCAGTTTGGACTTGTTCCATTCTTTTAGGTGTTTCTTTAACTATAAGAGCACCATAGAAGCCATCTGTTCGCTGCGCACCGCTGTGAGAATGATACCAAAACGTCCCAGAAGGACTGGCAACATACCTGTATGAAAAGCTCGATTGAGGCCCTATCGGACATTGCGTCACTTGTCCTACACCATCCATCCAAGGTGTTCCTCTCTGGTGCATCCCGTGCCAGTGAATTGAAATACCCTCGGAGGTAAGATTGTTGTGAACATGAATTACAACATTTTGCCCTTCGTGAACTATCAAGGTAGGTCCAGGAATCTGTCCATTGACAGCTATCGCCAAACGATACGTTTTACCATCTACAAATTGGGGATAGGTGCAGTTAATGTTGGTCAGATCTGCACATGCCCTATCAGCGTGTTGTGGCAAAGGCCTAGGTGTCCCATCTTCAGCATCGAAATAATAGATCACTCCTTGGGTTCCTCGCATAGCAACTCCCGTAGGTTCATCCACCGATAACTTTTGGTAGCTGGTGAAGGTTCGAATTTCGTCAATTTCAAGGTTAAATCTACAAACTGTTGCGTTTGCATCGCATTCACAACTTGGTTTGCCGTATTCACAATTGAGAGTTTCTTGCAGCACGTCTAAAGAGAAAAATATGAAATTGACAAAAATGAGTTTTGTTATTCTAGGAATGGAGTTCCCAATCCCCACTATGAGACGCGCCTACAGGGGATTATGGTAGGTGTATTGATCAAAACAAATATCCAGCGAAAGATGATAAAATACCAAATAGCAAAATTGTCGAAGCTAACGGGCACCCATCGAACTTCTCAGAAGATGGAAAGAATTTTTCTAAGTGAATTTACAATCTGCTGCTGCCTTTATGAAACGTTGCTAACCTTTTATTATAGATATATTAAAAACAAGGTACAAGGAAGACGTTAATTTTTCCATGTTTTGAAAGTTCCAGGTACCATCTTACTAAAAAAAAGTCGATAAATCTCAGTCGAGAATCTCAGTAAGTTGGGGAGAGTTGACGAAAACGTGGCAAAACCTACAGCGGTAGAAGTTTTCCGGAATGGCAGGAAGAGCCCATGGTAAACAGGTCTGTTCAGATCTTTTCCTTCTTTGGGCTCTATAGCTATTTTACAAGTCATCGCTCTGAGAAAGATAATAGAACATTCGTTTTGTACTAAATCTATTGCTTCATAATATACTCACTTTCCTCAAGAAACTGGAAACTCTTTTTGGCAAAATGCCTTGAATTCTCAAAATCGTCTTTGGGTATGTCTAAGCCGGGGAGGAAAAAAATCAATTTTGATTAACAGGATGATCATGATTTGATTTAGGCCCGGGTCGCACTAGAGCCAATTGTGTTTGCTTAAAATATTTCCAAGTTTTGGCGAGGAAAAAAATTGGCAAAAATTTCGCAAGTTCCAAATTTTGGCAGTGGTCGCATTAGGCCAACATACTGGAACCAAAACGTTACTGATTGAAATATACGTAACGAGATTTGTATTTCTCAATTAGTAATCATGCGAGAGTTTAACTCTTCGCAGACTTTTATCCACGCTGTATGTTCTTGACTCTCCGCTACACAGCAAATCGTGAATTCCGGCCCATAATTGGACGGGCAGTTTTGCTCAGCTTGCGTTTCTGTTGTTGCTTGCGCCACTTGCGATCGAAGAAGATTGTCTTGCTGAAGCCATCTCTTCAAATTGCTTCCAGTAACCAGATCCAGGGTACGAGTCATAAGAATCTGAATAAAAACGCTGCTCATATTCCTCGTTTGCATTGAAATAACTGTAAAAAGCGTCAGATGGACCGGGTAAAAAAAGGATTTTGTCTCGCCATCGCACGCGCCAAACTGGCCTAACAGTCAAAGTTATTTTCTTGCCGTAATTTTATCCAGGCATGTTTTAAAAAATATGACAGTCAAATGGTTAAAATAACAAAATTGTTTGCTTTGCCAAAACTTGGAAGCCTCCGAGGCAGCACTTCGGCTTCTTTGAAGATTGGCGAAATTTTGGCAATCCGCAAAAATTTGGCAAGTTTTTGAAAGTGGGGGTCTCGCTTATTTTACGTTACTCGTTGACAGATTTATTACTTATACAAACAAAATTGGCTCTAGTGCGACCCGGGCCTTAGTCATTAAACTACGCACAAATAAAATGTAAGAAATGTGAATACAATGTGATAAATGTAATAAAAGTAACTACAATGTTATAGATGTAATAAATGTAAATAGCGGAGACGCTAAAATTTGAACAACGTAGCCGATACTATGTACAGCTGGCCTTAGTATAAAAAGGTAAAAGCTAATTAACAAATAGATTCCCTGCTGCCGGTCGTCTGTTCAGTATTAGTATAAGTTTACTAGCGGTCTATCACGAATGCCGTTCTCTGATTGGCTACGCTACTCACTATCTATTCTGTGATAGATAGTGAGTAGCGTAGCAGTGTGCCCTTCTTAACAAAATGAAGGCCGCTTCTTGGCGTTTTCGAAGTGTCTGTGAAGAGGATTTAGATAAAGTTTTGAACGACTAGTAGATTCATACTAAAACAATCAGATTATTCGCTCTCGATTTCTATGCGTGATAGTTGACTCGGTAGATAGAAATCTCGAGCTCCTGATTTAATTGTTTAATAGATCACAGACCGCCTGTCCGCAAAGCCTATGAAGTCATTGAACACCCCCTTATTAGTAGCGCTTGACCGCCTCTCTGGAAATGTGCAAGCAGCCAATGAAAATCTATTTCCTTCGTACTGGAAGCCAAAAATCTACTTCCGATCAATACATTGACAGAGTCAAGTCTAAAAAACAGAAATCGAGTGAGTGAGCATGCGAGTGAAATTGTGTTGGAAAAACGTCCTAAGGACAGCTGTAGGAATTGCGAAAGCTCTTTAAGGAAAATTTGGGACCATTCCATGCAAACTAGTGTACTCATCGTCGGAATTTTTGTTAAACCCTCGCAGAGGAAGGACGGCACCATTGGAGTTGTGTTAGCCAAGGTTTGAAGTCCTGTCGGATTGGTGTATTTGCACGATCCTGAAACATACTCGGATCGCGTTTGCAACCTTTGTGGTCGAAAATTTTACATTCTTGGCCAGTTGTTCAAGTTTGTTAAAGCGTGAACGATTCCAACGTTAAGCTGTGTCTCTAAAATACGAAACGCGCGCTAGCTACTGGGAAGAAAGCGAGCCCTTCGTAGATAATATTTGTTTCACACGAATCCACAGCCAAAAGATGAGACTTTAACCGGACGAACTGCTAATAAATCAATTCCATGTACTGAAAGTATCAGCTTCCTTTTGAGCGGAGCGTAATTAAGGTGACATACCTTGCTGAGAAAGAAATAAAAGCGCTTCTTCGAGTGCAGCATCAACGCTTAGCCGAACCGCCACTTTCTCTCCAAATTACAAGTTCTCCCGAGCGCGGAATGGCCGAAAAAAAAGGGAAAAAAAATAGGACTGCATGTACCCATGGATGATGTGCCTTACTGTTTCCACTACTTACTACTGACTACCTTGCATTGGCAGGTATCAATCATTTAGCAACCTACTGCCCCGATCAGAGCCCCCGTCCATCTGCTGTACGGGTTCTGCAAACGTACAAAGCCTGCGGCCAGGCACATTTTTCCTTCCCCTCCCCATCCCCTTTCCCCCTCGCACATTTTTTCACCTCACACCTACTCCCTCGGCAAAATTTCCTCCTCCTCAGTCCTCCACAGTTACCAAATCTAAGATGGCGGCCTAATATGAAACTCTGCACTCGCACGCCAAAAATACGCCTGCACTGCAGGCCACTTAACAAGAGGGGAAGGGCGAGAAACGCCCTCCCCGCCCATCTCTTCTCATTATCGCTGTAACTAATGACAACCCTACCCTGGAGGCGACCTCCCTGTGCGCTCTAGTATCTCTGAAAAACATGAAAGACTACTCGCTGTTTACTATTTTTAATTCTATATAATCTATTCACTTTCATCAAGACCCTGAAAATTCAATTCTAGAAAATCCTTTGAATTATCGAAAACCTCTTTGGGTATGAAAAAACAAACAAGTAACTACTCCAGAGAACAAAAAAGTGAAAAAAAAATAATACGTGGATAATTCTCACTTTCTCCATAGAATTCCTATTATTTTGATAGAGTAGTTTTGAACATTTCCGTTACATTGGTAGGAGTGAATTCAGGGCTTATAATTTGGTCAATATGCTTCCTATCCAGGCCTGAAACTTATCTGGCTTATAAATTTTGGCAACAATATTGCAGCAATTAACAAGAATTAAAAGAAAAAAAAAAAAAAATGAAAGAACGGTAAATTTACTTACCAGGGTCTTTTTCTTGGTTTTCGTCCTGTAAAAGAAATTAATTTTAACGTCATCTAGCACTTAAAACGATTTCACGCAGCAATTTGATAAAAAGTTAATAATTTGTCCTTTAGAAACCTAAGAAAGTACTGAGAAACGAAGGGCATACGCTTACCTGAGCTGGATTATCGCGAGGCACTGCCGCCACCAACGCCCAAGTTATTATGAAGAAAACAAAACGCTTCATAGTCTTTGAGAAAAGAATAAAATAAATCAGTAAGTTATATAAAGTCACTCCAAAGTTGCGCTAAGCTGAATGGTACTAAGGCATCTCAAAACGTTTCAAGGTTGATGTAAGAGGATCTCAATGAAGGGGAGCGGGGGGCGGGCTTTCGCGACTAATGGTTAATTTATTTCAAAGTGCCCTAGCAAAAACTGTATTGTACCAATTTTGACGAACGGAGTTAAGCGCCCGAGAAGTTTCTTTTTAGCAAGAACGAGGATTCTCGAAATACTAAAAAAAACTTATAAACAACTTTATTAGATAGACAAGGTGTTTTACTGGAAAATACACCACTCGTAAAATTCATACGAAACCACATCCGGGACTCGGGTGGAGTATTTTCCATATTCTCACTAGTGAAGATATCGATGATTTCACTGATATCAAGTTTGTTTCTTAAACTGTACTTAAGAGGGGCCCTCTGTAAATTTCAACTATGGCCATTTGGACCAAAAAAAACCAAATTCCTCAAACTTTCTCAGATGAATGGTCTAGATAAGTGATTCACAAAAATATAACTTTCAGTTCAATTTGATTCGTATTTTAGCGTTGGGGCCACCATCTTGGTTTTGCCCCTCTGAGAGGGCTTATAGCGGCCATTTTAGGGCACATTTTAACAATTTGCCATACAAAGAAAACGA
>Ga0126338_10003772_pt1 | contig 10686 bp, 5 predicted proteins | sample OrbCmetagenome_2_FD_92529 | JGI IMG/M metagenome (GOLD analysis project Ga0126338, IMG submission 92529) | Coral microbial communities from Petempiche,Puerto Morelos, Mexico - Orbicella C C metagenome | ecosystem: Host-associated > Invertebrates > Cnidaria > Coral | place: Petempiche,Puerto...
AACAGTAATTCTTCCCAGCAAGGTCAGTCTACGGTACTTCCAACAGCTAAGGATTTTCCTTATCTTTTCCACCTTTTCATCATAGTTTAGCAGAGCAGCTATTTCAGGCTCGACTGATAGCCAGAGTCCTAATGTTTTAACTTTGGATTCCGGCCACTTTAATTCCTTTCCTGGCAGAGAAAGTTTGTCATTTCCAATACTAGAACCGATCCAAAGGGCTTCCATTTTCTTCTCATTGAGTTTCAGACTGGAGGCTTTACTAAATTCATCTAACATGCTAAGGGCAGAGAGAGAGATTGTTCTGACTCGTCTAAAATCAGTGTAGTATTGTCGGCATATTGGCTAATTTTAATTTCATTGTTGTTAACACATATACCTTTTATGTTCACATTGTTTCTGATTGCTTTGGCTAATACTTCTGCTGAAAGGATAAATAAATAAGGAGATAGGGGACAACCTTGTCTAACACCTCTTTGAATCTGAAAGAAATTACTGGACCAGCCGTTATTCAGAACACAGCTTTCCGTTTTACAGTAAAGAGCCTTTATACACTTAATGATCGATGGACCAAAACCAAAGTAACGCATGCTTTCGTAGATGAAAGACCACTCTAGTGAGTCAAAAGCTTTTTCGAAATCGATAAAAAGTAATAAGCCTGGAATATTATTTTCTGCGGCATAGCGAATGATACAGTCTATGAGCCGGATGTTTTCTCCAATAAATCTACCTTTCATAAACCCTGTCTGATCCTTGTTAATAAGTCTTGGGAGAACTGATTTAATACGATTTGCAATAACTTTTGCAGCAATCTCGACGGTTGGAGGCGACTTTGTCACGCTGGCGCGGTCATTAAGCTAAAAATTCAAATCCTGTGCCCAAGATAATTGGTTACGGATTGAGACGGAACAGAAATAGAAAGCAAGAGCTGGAAAACCAGCGATTCTTGGGCGATTAAGATAAACTTTGAAACCTTGGGAGAAAGCGAATGGGAAGAAGAGTTATCAACGGCTGCCACGAGGCAATTTTGACGAGATTAGACCATTTTTGTGGAATCTACGGAGCTTTGAGTGCGTGCTGTCGGGCCAGTGGGTCTCCCGCCTTTCATTTCTCTTTAGGGGAAGCAAACTGCCAGAAAGTAAAACTCACCTAAATGGCTCTAAACCACCTCCAGGAACCCAGAGACATCAAAATAACGCAATGCAAACACAAGGTAAGTCATTTTATTCAAATTGGTTTCTACACGTAGCATTTAGAGTAATTTTCGAAGCATTCTTATATGTTGTCTTATAAACGGCTAAAACTGTAACGCAATCGCCAACAGAATAATGTCACGTATTAATCATATTCAACGTCTGGGCCGCCTGTGGTTACACCTTAAAAGAAAGTTTAGGCCACCCATTCTCTTAAAGAAATGGTTCGGAATGGTGCACCAGTTACTGTTATCCGATTTTATCAATCTTGGGATCCATGCAAGTTTAAAGGCTTTGAACATAATATTTATATCAGTCATGCGTATTCTTCCTCTATCTGGGTTTTGATAAAGACAAGATCTTTTATTTTATCCTTTTTGTTTCTCCAAAGAAATCTAAACAATTTTGTTTTCACTAAATCCACCATTCCCTAAGGAACTACAAGGTTTGAAGCTGAATAAACTAATTGTGATAGGCCCAAGATTTTTAGTATCATTGCTCTTCCGAATATTGTCACGTCTCTTGAACTCCACATATCCAGTTTAGTTTGGAGTTTCCGAATCTTTTGGCTAAAAATGAAGTTCGTTATTTCATTTTCCATCATAAGAGAAATGGATCCCAAAAAACTTTCACAGGGCAATGAAACCATGAAATATTTAGGGGTTTGTTTTTATTATTCATCCATTTTCCTAACCAAATCGCCTTTGTTTTCTTCACGTTTGAGAAAAAACCCGCCAATTTCCCACAATCTTCCACTATTTTCTGTGCTTTTTCTAACAATCAGCATTAAATTGGGTAGTATCATCTGCAAACTAAGAGAGCTTGATTTCATTTCCAAATATCTTAATGCCTTTCACAGTTCAGTCCTGACGGATTTTATTTGCCAGCAGTTCGGCTGAAAGAATATAGAGGTAAGGGGAGAGAGGGCAGCCCTGACGTACTCCTTCAGACGGTTTAAACCAGTTCGTTCTATTTCTGTTATTGACTACCGAAGTCTCTATGTTTAAATAGAAAGTGCTTCATGTTTCTTTCAGGGGGTTGATGAGAAAGATCTTCAATTACACGCTTGAAGTAATTCACATTATTTAAAGACTACTCAACACCAGTCGATAATCTAATTACAAAAATTGCGAGAACAAGATAACATATTTTGTTACCTTCATACTTAGTCTTCACTGCCTCTTTTACAGCAGGTCCCTCAAACAGAGCATTTCTCGCAAACACCTTTACGGTATACTCGGTATTTCTCTCCAGACCTCCCGTATTCCAACTAGTTGTACCAGGGTTGGTTGTATTCTTGTTCTTTATCTCAGTGCTACCTTTCAGTATAGCCACTCGATATGCCGTGATAGGACTCCCTCCATCATCAGCTGGTGCCATCCATTTTACTGTCAGTGAAGTGGCTTGAATGTCTAATTGTGAAATGGTTGGGGACCCTGGCATCTCTAGGAGAACAAAAAAAATATGAACACAATTAAAAATTTAAACATAAACTAATTCAATAGTTATATAAATACACTGCTCAATATTTTATAAGAAAGTGTTTCATTCCTCAAGGTTATTCTGTGCCTGAATTCCTTTCTCAAGCAAAAGCAAGTTCCCTCGATAGCCTGCCTCGATAGCCTACTTGATAACGAGCTGGTAACATTTCCACTGAATGTTAATAGGCCAAATACATTTCATTTTCAGACGATGTCACAAAACATCACTGCTGCTCTGTTGTCAATTCAAGATAAAGCCGATGTCAATTGTTTGATCAAGAGTGAATTGTTGGCTGATTTCAAAACCTTTCTGCTGATAGAATGATGAACTTAGACTGAATCATTTAGAGCTAGCCTTACTAGAGCAAGCAAAAGAAACTTTTGGAAAGAACTCGAAAGTCAGCTTAAACACATCACTTTTTTTAAATACCTACTTATTTGCTCTATTTTCACTATCATGAAATCAGTAGAATTGAGTCCATTGTCAGCATCGCACTTGTAACCACCAAAATCTTGATCCACACTCATCTTCACATACACTGTGTTCTGCGTAGCTGTGACGCTGTTTATATTACTTTCATCAGGTTTGTACCAGGTGAGTGTTGGTATAGGAACACCATCTGACACACACGTCAATGTCACTGTCTGGCCAATCCAAGACTTAGAAGCAGATGTAGTGGCTTCTTTTATCGTCGGAGGGACTGAAAAATTAAATAAGATCCATTATTATATGGCTAGCTCTGTGAGCAGGCAAGGTCAACAAATCCTGTGCTGTAATTGGCTACGTGAAAGTGCAAGATGGTGTTATCTTGCGCGCTCGGGATTCTGCGCTGTGTCCCGCACCATGTTTTGGTGTTCTTTATCCCATATCATAAATCCTCTATTGACCAAGCTTGTTCGGTCAAGATGGCTGGATATTGGCCTCATTCTTTTTTTCTGCCTGTTTATGGTCTTGGTCAATAAACACACGAAAAAGAACTTGGCCAATTAGGCGATGTCCAGCAATCTTGACCTCAGTTTAGTTGATAACCCATATTTATTATATAAACACCATTAAAATACCAGGATTTTTCCTTTTACTGAAAAATCACATCTTCATCGTGCGCAGTGAAGATAATATTTTTATCTTTCACACTGTGAAGATATCATTCCTTTCTGATAACATTTTTCTTTTGTCCCTTTAACTACACTTAAATTTGTTGATGTACGATCGAAACATCTTCGGATCTTCGGTCGTCTTTGGCAATCTTCAGTAACCTTCGGAAAATGTTCGGAAGCGTTTAACCTGCAGAGCAGGCGAGATTTTTTCGAGCGAGCGCTCACATCATAAAAAGTTTAGCCGCCATCTTGAATTTTTCATTAAGTGGAAGACTGGAGAGAGAAAGAAAGTTTTACCAAGCGGTCTAACATGGCAGTCTAACATGGTGCTCGCAAGGTTGTAACGCTAACTCGCCCCAGTAAGACACCTGCACTGCAGGCTAGGAAGTGTTCATCTGGCCTTCAGAACAATTTTGGAAGATCTTCGGAAAGTGGTCGGAAATCTTCGGAAAATTGCCAAAAACGTTGTCATTAGTATGTTTATATAATGAACAGAATATTACATGCCTGCATGTGGATACGAATTTTATCTTCTCGTGTTCGACTCAATATCTCACTTGTTCGCTGCGCTCAATTGTGAGATATCGGGTTGAACACTCGAAGATAAAATTCGTATCCACGAGCGGACATGTAATATCCTCTATATATCAACGCAAATGGATGGTGATGGTTGGGCAACAGGAAAAATGATTCATAGTATCCATCACGGAATGTATTTTGCAGAAAAGAAGTCTTCTACTTCAGGCAAGCCATCATGGTAACTCGCTGTGAGCAAGGTCATACAATTTGGTTCACACGTGATAATGCTGTTCCAGGTTCAATAATATCCAAGCGAAGACCGTAAATAAACTGTAACGTGGAATGGCAACCTCGATAAAGGGAATAAACAGAGATGTTTGCCCAAGTACTTGCAGCGTGACAAGATCACATGTTTACCGAAAAAGAGAAAATACGCATGCCAAGCGATTTATGTGTTCCCCAGAGAAAAAGAGTGATTCACAGTGTGACACATGAAGTTTCCATGATGGGAGAATAAAATGTCAGAGAGAAAATTAGAGCAGGTAGAGTTGTGTAGGGTAATAAATCTTCAAGAATGATTCTCTTTCACCCCACTCTTCTCTCTCTTTACAGTAAACTCATGCAAATCTACGAGCATCATCGAATTGTTTCAGCGGAACTTATTGCTTGAGGATTACACTGCATACTACTTTTGTTCATAAATATACCACATTTCAAAGGTCGATATTTAATCATTTAACTTATTCAAGCCCTTTTAAGAGGAAGTTAAAAGTCTGCTCATGAATAGATGGTCAGTGTTGTTACTAATTAAAAACACCAAACGCTACTGGGTAAAACTATCACTTAGAATTATTTATTAATATTTAATCACCTACATTGACATATTAATAGCTGGAACCCATTTAAAGTAATGTATGTATTTATTGCATCATCTCGTTACTCAGTACATTGTTACAACAGTCAGTGTATGCTCAGTCTTGTAAAAATCTACATACTAGTCCGACACGAAACTACCTTATTCAGTAAACCAAACTTGCCGAATGATCATTTTGGAGGATGGCAAAAAGGGCTTCACACACAATTACTCAATGGAATTTAACTGTTTCATAAAGAAGTTAAATTCCTCAGGCTGCTATATTGATAGCTAAGGTGTTGCAGCAACTAATTTAACTTTATGATATAATGGGATACAAACTTACATTGTACTATAACATAGGCTTTTGCTGTCTTATCTTGTCCCACTCCATTACTTGCATTACACAAATACATTCCAGCATTATTTCTGTGACTTCTTTGAATTCTCAGTTGCTTTGTGTGAGACACAACTTGCCCATCTTTTGTCCAAGTGAAAGAAGGTTCAGGAAAACCTGAGGCATCACAGCTCACAACAATAGGATTTGTTTCATTTACTGTTACGTTTTGTGGCTTTACGGTAAACTGGACTGGAACTAAACAGAAGAGCAAAATGAAACTAAATTAGCTTTCTCTGCAAGTTTCTTCGCCTACCACAAGTTTAGGCATTAAAAGTCAAACTGAGATATTTTTGAGAACTTATCACCTGAGTCTCAGAAAAGAATATTAGTAGGTACATGTTCTATGTAAGTCTTTATGACCCTCAAATTGACTCATCAACGTTCACAACTTGGATTACAAAGGAGCACACATGTATAATGAAGAAATGCTCATATATTTGGTTTATTTCTTAATGAAGCAAATTCCACCGTAAACGTACACCAAACAATGATGTAACTCACCATTTACGTTAAGTGTCACATTGGCCTCTGGTCCATCTCCAACATCATTACGTGGTACACACTTGTACTTGCCATAGTGTTGAGACCGCTGCACATTGTTGATGGTGTATTGACTGTCATTGCTGTCTTTGACGAGAGTTGTGTCATTCAAATAGAACCTGTACTGAGATACTTGTGGCTCAGCTGCCGTGACGTGACACATGAATGTTACTGATCTTCCTTGTGTGACGGTATTGCCAGCTGCATTAGTGCTCAGTGTTGTACCTTCAGGCATGTCTGGTAACATCAACCAATCGTGAATTTTAATATTTAATAAGAAACCTGAATAACTGCCACAAATTGTCAAATAACTACTATTTTGACTATTGTCCAGCGATACAGATACCATCTAAGCTTCGAGACGTCTTACTGGTAATTACATGGTTTCTTAGTTTCAGCAAATGTACAGACAACAAATCCGGTCTAGTGACTCTCACTTGTTATGCAAACTAAACAACACTCTAGCTATGGGAAATATAAGGTATTGTATGTGTGTAAGTACGGAAATTACCCTTCCATTACTCCTAAATACGTACATAGTAACTAAGTACATAAGAGGTTTGAGTATATCTTGCCCTATCTTGCCAGACCAGTGGTCGAAAATTAACACCCCTTTGATTCGATAAATCAGTAGATTTGATAGCTTTGAACCAAGGTGTTGCCTAAAAGATCATGTGTGTGGTTTGCACAGGCACAAAAAGATTAATCTAGATAAATGAGAAGTTACTTTCTAGAGCGTTAAAAAGCTGGGACCAAGCAGATCACGTGACGTTTGGAAGATTTCCCGTTGCTCCATGAACTGAACATTAAACTCAGCACAATCTTCTTGAAATTGCTCTTCATAGTGAATATTGGGAATCTTATGGTCCCACTCAGGGCTTATTTGACAGGTAGTCATCAAATGAAGTCATCATGGCAAGTGAAGATTGATTGACAGATGACAGATTGTCTTCATAGTAACTAGGGTGTCATGACAGAAACGTTACGCAAAAGGTATTGCGCAAAATGATTTTTAATGGAAGGACTTATTTTTACAGGAGAGGACATGTGCAGAACCAAGTGGTCAGGCAACCGACCTACTGACAGCAATATATATTAAAAAAAAAAGTTCCCCAACCAAATTGTCCAGCGATTCTTTCGGTTCTTCATTATTGTTTTTGTTTGTTTTCTTTTTCACCTTCTGGGTTTTTTTGTCCTCAGACACATGCTTTTGCCGTACATCTCTTATCCAAGTGCTAAACATTTCAATGTAACTTTCTCTCTTTCGTTTCCTAAATCTTTCTCCCAACATATTTTGTTTACAATAAGGCTAACGCATGTTTAAATCAGACAAGCAATTTTCACCACCAAGCCTCGCTTTGAAAATGCAACTTGTTAATTTTGTTATGAGCAATTCCTCAAGCAGCAAAGATGGAAAGAATACCCACAGGCAAACATGACGAAAGTGCGAGAAGTTTAAGAAAATTTTGCACAAACGACGCTGGGTGGTAAATTCTGAGCATGTCACATAATCATGCTGATGAGACGTAGTGTTTATTGGTAAATACAAAAATATAGTTACATTTCATTAGAAAATAGCCCAAAGAAAATATGTGCGCTGATTGGTCTAAAATTAATTGTGTTTTTATTAAACAATTAGATCATGAGCTCAAGATTTCTATTGCGTGATAGTTGACGAGGGTGCAGCCCGAGTCAACTATCACACATAGAAATCGAGAGCGAATAATCTAATTGCTTTGGTATAAAGCTACTAGTCATTCAAAACTTTATCTAAATCCTCTTCACAGACACTTCAAAAATGCAAGGAAGCAGCCGCCAGTTCATTAACCAGCGCACACTGCTGGGCTACTCACTATCTATAACAGAAGAGATAGTGAGTAGAGTAGCCAACCATCGAACGACATTCATGATACAATGCTAGTAGATTTATAGCGGAGCTCTGGCAGCCCAAAGGGCCCCATTCCTTGGCAAATTTGGTAACCCATCAAGCCGAGAAAATTTGGTTATGACGTCATCATATGAACGTCGTCCATACCAGACTCTGGGGGAGGGGAGAGGAGTCTCGCGGTAATGCAAACAGGGGAGCAGAAGAATGCCATCTTTTCTTGGCGGGATATTTAAAGAAAAGAAAACTCATTCCTATTTGTTATGTCACCAAACAATAGCGCAGGTTGATCTAACGTTTCTAAGATAGGGTTGCACCAAAGCAAAAAAATTGAGATACGAACAGAGAGCAAGAATTAACAGGCAAAGAAGTAGCGAAGATCACGAAAGAGAGTGGGCCAGTGCTGGGGAAGGAGGCGAGACAGTAGTGAACAATGCCATGAATTATGGGAAGTCAAGGGCTGGAGAAAGGAGATGAAATAACACTGAACAATGCCGTGAAGCAAAGCTAACAAGGGCTATAGAAAGGAGGCGGAATACCCGGCAAATTGACCCAGAAGACTACAGAATTCATGCGTTGAGATACTGTGCAGCTGTGCAAGAAAAGTCACATGATTGATGAAGTGATGAGAAAGAGAAATCAAACGTGTCTGTGTGTTTAGAGAAATTACAAAACAGTAAACACAGCAGAAAAAAGTGGTCTATCAAAAAGATTAGTTTAGTTTGTTGTGGCATTTGTTATGAAAATGATCCAGTTGCCTCGGCGAGATAAGCTTATTTTCAATAGGAATCCTTTTTAAAGTCTTCCTTATTTGAAGCCATGCTGTGAGACATTTTATACCTTACACCGTTCTAATTTCTAAACAATAACACGTGAGTTGCTTTGTGGAGGTTGTTGTAAGTTGCATACTGTAACCAAATTAAATTCTCTGTCAATGTTCGTCGTCAACTTATAACCTTACGTCTAACAACAAGCTTAACCAAACTCTATTTGTAAACACCACCAGGTGAGTTTTGAAGTTTTCTCTGTGTTAGTTGGCACAGCTTCTTTGTAGATTGCTACAATTTGTTCTTGTGTTGGAAACGAAACCATTTTAAGCCAAAGTGAACAGGATTTGCTAAATTTACTTTTGACATTCTTATGTGAATATTTGCAAACCGAAGATCCTTGAATTAGCGCTCCCCCTCAAAAAAGCACCCCCTTCGAATAAGTGCCCCTCCTATCAGCCAAAATTTAAAATAAGCACCCCCCTTGAATAAGCCCCCCTCCCCTCCTCCCATTTTGTGGAGGAGTAATGAGACAACAAAAGATTATAGTTTTCGTCATGTAGTACTATATTTGTACTTTGTTTCAGTTTGTGAACACGTTAAGTACTAATGTTGCTGTGATTTAACCTTTAGGATCAGCTTTTTATGTCGATAAACACTGGTACATTGTTATTTACGCGCAGATGACGTATTAAAAAAATGATCATGTCCGGCCACGATTATGGATGCAACCCTTGTCTGCAAATACAACTTTACTTTGATTTGCTATTTCATTTTATTAGTGCCACTGCCTTTGGTTGGGGGTACATGACCCCTATTTTCCTAATCAGAGGTTAATCCCCAGTGCAGTATTTACACTGTCTTATGGAAATGTTCCATAAAAGTTAGATAGTACTAATTAAAAACAAAAAACAATGCGAAGAGCTTTACTTGGTAATGAACAGTGTAAATGACATTTACGTACTTAGAAAAAATTTAGGGCGTAGAAGTCCTTGCCCTGACCATTTCACGGTAATAAAAATAACTTTTACATATATATTTACAAAATTTAGTTGGTGAGAGCGCTCTCCTCTCTCCACTCTCTTCTTCACGCTAATTTTTATTAACTAACTTATTAACCGAATGTCACCGACTGTTTTCTTTGTTGTTCTTTACTGTTTTGCTTGTCAAAGAAAGTTTCAGTTTCTTCCTGGCTGTTTCCTTTGTCCTGTCCGGTACCAATTCGTTTGTGATATAACTTTGTGAATTCTCTATCCTCCTAAAATTTTACCTCGTTAGGGTATTAAAATGCACTCTCACAGTATTCAATCATCGTTTTTAGGACCTTTCAGCAGGCCCGTAATTAGCCTGTGGGCATTATGGGAGAAAAATTTCAAGTACAGAATTACATTTGGTTTAGTGTTAAGTATTTTAAAATTATTCTGAATTAGGCATTTCATTTTATTTTTTATTCAGTCACACATTATGTTTTACGATTTTACTGACCTATACCCTGTAAATGTAAATAATGCACTAGAATTGGCCAAACAGAGCGTGCACTATATCGGCTAAAAACAAAAGCCATATATAATAAATGCATGTAAAGGATATTTTTATGCCAGAGAACTGGACAAGGCAAGAACTTCTCCTTCTTTTCTTCATATATTAATTCCTCTCAGCCCTGTCAAAATGTCTCAGGAACCTTCAATTTTGCAACCTAGAGTCCTTTATTTCAGGGTGTTCGTTAGGCATCGGGGATCGGAGAATTCTCCGGCTACTACGTAGAATTCTCCGGCTAAATTTCAAAGGCCTGTAGCCATTTTTTTATTCAGATGTGGAGCCGTTCAAAAGAATAATTTTTCGTTCATGTAAATAATGTACGGCGTTGAAAATTGTTTATATACATCTTGCTGAAATAGGCATCCGGCACGGACATTAAAACCTCTTTGTCAGTAATGAGTAATTTAAACGTCT
>Ga0126338_10003774_pt1 | contig 10683 bp, 6 predicted proteins | sample OrbCmetagenome_2_FD_92529 | JGI IMG/M metagenome (GOLD analysis project Ga0126338, IMG submission 92529) | Coral microbial communities from Petempiche,Puerto Morelos, Mexico - Orbicella C C metagenome | ecosystem: Host-associated > Invertebrates > Cnidaria > Coral | place: Petempiche,Puerto...
TCCTTTATTATTGTTCGAAAATGGTTTGTCTGACAAAATGGGGATAATAACCAATTAGTTTTTATTTTTATATTAAGGATCTGGAGGTATCCACAACTCACCAAGCTATGCTTTAGCTACTCTACTGGCGATCGCATCGTTCACAAAGTAAGTAACATAGTAAAAAGAAAATTAAAAGAAGACTATAAATGACTGAAACTTTTTCTTTATGAATATTCTTTGAGCTAAACTCAGAGTCGACCAGGAAGGTATTGAAATACAAATACAACCATAGTAACATCAATATAATCAGTACGTATTCTCCAAATACATTTTAAAAGTTTCCGGAAAAATATATCAAAATATATGCGTTTAACTTACTTTATACCAGCAATTACAAGAAAAATGATAACTCAAACACTCGTATTATTATTTGAATTTAAAAAAGTCCCCTACACACATTTTAAACAGTTACCCGACAAAACCCCAATTCGAGCCAACCGAATAGACTTCGACGAGAAAACTTTAAAATTAGCCAATCAGGATACCACATGGCGTAATTTTTGTCTGTCATTAGCACCCTGTCAATATAGCAATTTAAATTAGTGTTATCATAATAATTGGGATCTTTTGGATCTGACAACTTGAGTTTCATTATTTCATAGCTTTTAGAGTGAAATGGTTATGAAACCCGGGAAACATCAAAGGGGCAAACAAAGATGCCAAGATTCAGGGGCACCCAACGGATCGTTTCGGTAAATTATCCGTTCGGAAGGCCTTTAATCCCCTCTGATTTTCTTAAGATAATTGTCACCTCGAACTTTCGTTAGATGAGAAATTTAATGTCTGTTGTTTTCGGATTGTTAAAAATGTCGTTTTGAGTACCTAAAAAAGGTCAGCTATCATTTTCGGAGAGGCGATATAATCTAAGGTTTTCGGGAAATGGACAAAAAAGCCCTAATAAATTCGAGAATCTCAAGTTCCCCTAGAGTAACCGAACCGATAAAATTTTTTTAGCGCAACCTAAATTAACCTACAGAGCTTTAAAAGTACTACAGATAGCCTAAAACAGCGTTTAAAAGCATTCGAGAGAAAACGGTGGTTGGGTGCCCCTGAAGATTTATGTTGGAAGGTCCACGTCCGTGCATAATCTTTTGTTTTGCGTTCATGCACTGTGTATGAACTACGTAACCAAAACGTTTCTATTCGCTAGTTCCTCAGTACAGAGTAAACAACTACTGTGTTTTTGTCGAGTTTTATAACCATTCCCCTTTATTATCTATGATTATTTGTGCATGACGATTCAAGCCAATTGAAATAAATAGTAGAGTAACGAAATGGACTTAAATTGTAGAGACCACAGCAAGAAATAAGATATATATTTAAAGGTTATCTTTCTCGTTTGTTACTTTTTTACTACCAAAAAACCTAGAAAGAGCCAAGTCTTTTAACTGAAAATGTCTCTTATAACCCATGTTTGTTTGGTTTATCACAGAATAATTACAATAATTATGTCTCTTTATTTTGCCTTTTTGAAGGCAAAATTGTCTGGCGTTTGGAGACATTCGTACGGATCGGCGTGTATCGCAACGTTGATTCGTTTTAACAATTTAACATTTAATAATTAACGATTTTTGTCCTCATCATTTGCTCCACAGAACGATATTCTTTTAAAGGACCAAGTATGGAATCAAACTACAGCCTTATAGAAGAAACGTTGAAACACGTGATTGAACACATGGAACGAATAGGTCTTACAAGAACAGTAGCTACGAGATATTAGTAAGAGTGATAGAGTAGAAGAACGTTAGCATGTTGTCTTTCAAACATCGTCTTTTAGTCAAAGCACACTAGGGATTGCCGGTTGATTGATCTTCAACTGAGGTCAAAATACTAACCGCTTTAGAGTGTTTTCTGCACGACAGGTAACGTAAGTTAGCTAGTTAACATATAAGGAATATTAACTTGCTATTAAAAGTTGATTAAAATGTAAATTAGAGCAGATAATTGTTTTCTAAGTAACCAAAAGTGTAGCCTGCGAACGCAGACGTATTTCCGGCTGTCGCCTGTCTCCGCCGAAAGTTACGTCTGCGAGCCCGAGCCAGGAAACGATTTCTGTGACGTAATGACTTTTGTTTCTCCTTGGCCAATCAGATTCCATGATAGAATGAAACTCGAGTGCTCCTCGCAGCGAATACCTGGCACAGTAGTTCTGGGGCTACTTGAGCTAAACTGTGATTGGCTTAAAATTCCTACGTTACAGAAATCGTTTCCTGGCTCGGGTTCGCAGACGTTATTTTCGGCGGAGACAAGCGACCGCCGGAAATACGTCTGCGTTCGCAGGCTACCAAAAGTGTGTCAGATTTGAGCAGGTAATTTGAGCTGGTAATTTTAAATCTAGTACACATGAATAGGAAAATCTATGCATTGCATTGCAAATTCATCCATGAGGCAAGATGGGGACATGAGTGATGGGTAATGAAGGCGAACGGATTTTGTCAGTTTACAAGATGATTAACTAACACCTGACAAATCTTGTGATAAACTCAGTATTTTTTCTGACAACTAGGACACTGCCACGTTTTGTAGTGTAAGAGTTTCCCACTCAAGCCTGCGATGAAATTATTTCTATAAACGTGGACGCATAAAAGGGTTAAGCCTACGCTAGTATAAAGAAAATCAGTTGTTTTTTTATTATTATTTTCTTACGTCGAATATTACTCATCCCATAAAAGATCTTTTGGTACGTTACAGTATAAAGAGTTCTTGGACAATTTTCGGGCCTTTACCTTGTGTAGGCTTAAGTGTTTATCTGACGTTTCTTTTTGCTTTTTCACATAGTTGTTCGCTAAAATTAACTTCTCCTTCAGGATGAAGAAATATCATTAATTGTTCTATACCTACTTAAAGAAAGTATCTCATTTCAGTACTCCGTGTAAACAGATAAATTTGCATTAGGATATTGCATTAGCCTATATGTATCCCACATGAACATATTGTAAAACATTAAAAGCTAAGACATCCATTTAATAAAAGAGTGTGTTGAAGTGAACACATGAATCCAATCATGTTCTCACGAAAAAAAAATGTGTGTGTTAACATAAACCTGATATACTGCGCGGAAATGAAAGCTGTAGCCGTGCTAAGAACTGACTTTCAACAGCCTCCATCCAGCCTAGATCAAGCTGTACGTTGTGATGGGTCGTCGGGCAAGTAGCGCCTCGAGAATTTTTTTTTTCCTATGGTTTTGCGGTAATATAATGTTCACATGCTCGGAGTAATATCTGAGGGGAAAAGATGAGAATTTGTATTCTACCTCAAAACTTTTGAAGAAGTGACCTTGCAAAATGCTAATGAAATAGTGAACAATTATTCACCGAAGTAGACGTAAATATTTATCACTTTCACCGACACTGAGGTGAATAATTGTTTTAGTATATACCACACAAGCTGAATAATTAGCGGACCAAAACGCTATTTTATGTTTGACAAGCGGTCGGAAATTTTAAAATCTCTCGCGCCGGCTGCTTTGAGATGAATAGTACTTGCTAATCACCTCCAAGTCAACCAATCAGAGCTCGCGAAAAGCACTATTCACTTGTGTGATATATACTAAAATGATATATTGCCAGACGTGGAACTTAAGTGCTACCATGACGAAATTTGCATTTGTCCTATCTAAGCCGTTTTAAAATCAAAATAAGTACTAAACAGTAGTATGTAAGAGAAGAATAACCCTATTTCAAATATCTCTTTTCGTTCCAAGGATATTCAAGTTTTTAAAATATGCAAATAGCGAGGTGATGACGTCATAAACTCAACCAAGTTTAGATCAAATATCAAGAAAAAGACATTTCACCCAATTTGTATTAGCTGAAAGTTTTATTCTGTTGGCTAAGAATCTTCCACAATATGAGCGTAGTAATTTTGGTCCCTTGGTAGCATACTGGGTTCCAGATATTAAAAGCATTTATGGCCATTTATGGCGTTCTATAAACCGTTCCATTTTGTTATTTGCCAATAATATGGATAAGAAGAAGAATAACTTTACTTAACGAGGGTAAAAACACTTTACAGTTAGCACTGACTCGGACAAACTAGTGGTCGAACTATGCCTCATCTGCATCATCTGCATATAAATGTGTAAGGTCAAGTTCTTGACCTGGTTTAATTATCACGAACATATTGAAAACAAGTTGTGGGGGTCTGCAAAGGAATGAGTTGCCATGGAAACGAAATTTGTGATAGTCGTAAGTGTCTATCTTATGTCTTGAGCAGAAGTCGAGAATAGTGATAGACTAATTATAGGTCCAACTATAATTTTCAGATTCACTCCATCGATCGCTCGCCAGACGTCACTCCACAATTCGCTCTCTCTTTAAAAGGAAAAGTCCCGAATCGCGATAAAAACAACAATTCCATAAGGCCCAATGCATTTCACTCCACAGACGCGTGCTTCGGCGGTAAGAGGAGTGAAGAACGAAAGATTTCGCTTAGAATTCGCCTCTTCGGCGTGCCCCATGCTTGTGAGCAGGTCTGCGCCAACGGCCGCTCGCAAGGTGGTTTCATCCTCAACTCTGATTGGTCCATTAGAACCGAATCACGCGCTGACAACACGATTCTCCACCGGAGGGAAATGTCATGATGGTGTGTAGACTGCGAGCAGTATCGCTTTTCCTCGAAAACCGTGGGGAAGAACGCAAAACAAGTAGACGTGCGAGTGTGACTGTGAGTGTGACGTGAGAACGACGAGCGGCGATTGCACGAGCCGCTAGCAGCCGTCTTCCGACGTCGCGCTACTAGCGGCTCGCGCGTCGTTAGTCGCACATCACGCTCACAGTCATGAGTCACGCTAGCGCCTACTTGTTTTGCGTTCTTCCCCACGGATTTTCGAGGAAAAGAAAGACTGCTCGCAGTCTAAGTGATTGATTGAGCCTTAATTCGTGGATTAATTGAGACTTAATTCATGGGCAGATTTCAGGGGAACCTAAGAGGCCACCCCCTCCCCCACGACTTTTTTCGTGGATCGATTTTTTTTTTCAGACGATGAGTCACTGGCTTTTAGCTGGCAAGCACTATTAATCAATCAATCAATCAATCTTTATTTAAACACGAAAATCGTATCATAAAAATGGTCTTCCTAGGAGTCGTGTAAACAAATACAAAGAATAAATGAACTATATTAACAGGAATGGATTAGCTAACATTACATTACATTAACTAACGAACTAATTAACTAGCCTACAATAAAAACCTATGTAATATAACTTTCTCTAATTTACAGTGCACTAAAAATAATCTTTCCCATTCAGCGAGGTTTTAAACAGTTTTAAACTAGATAGGTGTCTGATTTCCGATGGAATCTTGTTCCACAGAACAGATTCTCTACAGTGCAGGCTACCTTTTGCTTATTCCGTTCTTGGATTGGGGACATAGCAATTTATCTCAGAGTTTCTAAGATTGTGTGCGTGTACATTTGAGGCGTTGATAAAAATACGCCTCAGGTACGATGGGGAGAGATTGTTAAGGATTTTGTACATAATCATGGCCAGTAGTTTAAGTCTTTTGTTTTCCAAACTTTCCCAGCTAAGTTCGTCCAACAAAATACTTGAACGAGTTTCATAATTTGAAAAGGTGAGAATTCTGGCAGCCCTATTTTGCAGTTTTGGAATTTTGTCTGATAGCCCCTTGCCGATATTCCCCCATACAGTGCCACAGTAATTGAAATAAGACATAACAAGTGCATTATACATGTTCATTCTAGTATCAAATGGTATTGTAGTGCTTACACGCTTTAAGATTGCAAGACCAGCGGAAATTTTCTTTGAGGTAACATTTATGTGTAGGTGCCAGTTCAGAGATTCGTCAATGTGAACTCTAACAGTTTTATGTTTGGTTACCCTGTCTAGTGGTGTATTAGGGACTTTAACTGTAAAATCATTATGTATTTGGGATAACTTGTATTTACTCCCTGTGAGCATGTATTTAGTTTTCTTTACATTTAGAGTTAATTTGTTTGCTGTCAGCCATGACTGGATTAAATTCATATCATGATTCGTTTTGTGTTTAAGGACAAATGGGTCTTCCGCAGATGAGGTAAGAGTCGTATCATCTGCATACATTCTGGGTTTTGAAAACAAATTACATGAGGGAAGATCGTTTATGTAAACAAGAGAGGTCCTAAGATAGAGCCCTGTGGAATACCACATATCACATTAAAGAAATCAGGTTGAGTTATATCAATAAAGGTTTGCTACTTTCGGTCAGATAGGTAAGACCGAAACCATTCAAGAGAAAGACAATCGACCCCATAGAGTCTAAGCTTTCCTAATAGAATAGCATGGTCCATGGTGTCAAAGGCTTTTTTCAAATCTAGAAATATCACACCATTAATGAGGTGTTTATTATCAATATTCCAGAGCCATTCGTTGGTCACCTCAAGTAAAGCTGTTTCGGTAGAAAACATGGGTCTAAAACGAGACTGTGTTTCGGTTAATAAATAATTACTATTTAAATATTCATAGAGTTGGTAAAAAACAATTCTTTCAATTAGTTTACTCACTACAGGCAGAACTGAAATGGGTCTATAGTTGTTAGGATCAGTCTTTGCATCCTCTTTAAATATTAGAGTAACTTAAGCTATTTTCCAAGAATTTCGAAAAATTCCAGTGGTAATGGAGAGATTCAGTATTATATAGGTTAAACTACGAGTAACTACGGGTGCTGCTTCCTTTAGAAGACGCGCAGAAATATTATCTAGGCCACTGGCTTTGTTACCTGGTATTTTCTGAATTACTCCAAAAATCTCCTGGCTTGATATTTTTGCTAAGCTAAAGATTTGTTCCGTTGGGTTAATATAATCAGTATATTAACTGGATGTATCTTTAATTTGAGAGGCTAAAGAAGGCCCTATTTGTGAAAAATGAGTTTTAAGTATATTGCTGATTTCGATGGGATCAGTAGTTATTGTATCCTCTGTCCCCAGATGAGTAATCTTAGTAGATTTGGATTCATTACCAATTAGTCTGTCAATTCCTCTCCAGGTATTCTTTATGTTTCTGCAATTTTCCTTAAAAAATGCATTGTAATAATTCGTTTTAGCATTTTTAATTTCATAATTAACCTTGCTCTTTAGATGTTTATAGGAAGTCTAATTTACATCTGTTAGGAAATTTGATGCTATTTTTTAAGTTTGTCCCTTTGGAACATTAGCTTTTTTAGTTCCGGAGTAATCCAAGGAGAAGAGATGCCTCTACCCGCCTCTTCTTTAGGGGTGCATGATAATCAGCAATCCCTTAGAACATTTGTTGCCATATATCCCAGGTAATATCAGGGTTATCCTCCAGTTCAGTCAGATGCCAAAGGACCATTAATAAATCACGTCGAAAATTATCACGAAAAAAGTTCTCAAAGCATCTGTTCATTACTATCTTTGGATTAGATTTAGGGGTACAAATCTTTCTTATTGCTAACACGAGACAGTGATCACTCAAACCAATATCAGAGACTCCGATATCCGAGAAGTACAAAGGGTTATTAGTTAAAAATAAATCAATGATAGAGGATGTGTACTGGGTAATGCGTGTTGGCTGGTTAATTAATTGGGTGTATTGGTAAGTTTCACAGATATCTAATAATTTTTGTGTGCTGCAGTCTGGTGGTGTTGCATCAATACCAGTTTATGTCACCAATAACATCTATTTCCATTTGATATGAGTCCAATTTTTGCAATACAGCTTCAAATCTATCCATCATGTCAATTGTGGACCCAGGAGGCCGATACTGTTTCATCGAGCAATACGCCAAGGTATTTGATTCGATCTGTACGTTCCAGCAAATGAAAAACGTACCATCTTCATTTCCAATTTTGATGTTAACTTCAGAGTCTATGTGAGATCTCTTTGATTGTGTTTAATCTGTTGCTATAAACTTTATACTGCCTTACTTTTCGCGGTACTTTACTCAAGAAATGGGTTTTAAGCAGCTTTTGTTTACGTTTAATTGATACAAGAATGGCCTTGTTGATCCATGGCTTTTCAAGTCGCTTTCTTTGTTGTTTGGATGCCTTACTCATAGGGGCATGTCGGTCAGTTGCGAGGCACAAATTATCTACTACGTGGCTCGTGCTTTTATTGACATCATTTGCAATTAAGCCTCTGAAGTCGATAGTCACTAAGTCTTGAAGAAAGGCAGTTTTGTTAAAGTGAGAGAAGTCTCGAAAATACCGAGGCTCATTAAGTAGGTAAAGTGCTAGCTATAGTACAAAATACTGGAAGGTGGTCTGAAACACCAGCAAGGCAGATTTCTGCTTTGATTACTTTTTCAGGCGTGTTGGTATAAATGTGGTCGATAAGAGACGAGGTGTGATCTGTTATTCTAGTTGCCTTGGTAATAACTGGCATGAGACCCTGCCCCAATAGCATATCTAGATACTCCGATGTTTGTTTATCATCATTGTATCGTAGAAAATTTTCGTTGGTGTCCCCGAGGACCAAAATTTCGTGACCCTTGCTTTTCAAATTTTCTAATTGGGCTTTCAAAGTGTCATGAAACAAGCCTCTATTTCCCGTTTTAGGATGTCTATAAATACAGCCTATTATCAGGTTTTTTTTTTGTTGACGGCGTTCAAGTTCTACCCAGCACGATTCAATTCCATCAGATGAAATATACAATTCACGCCTCCTCGTAAATTCTAAATCACTGGAGAGATACGGGCCAACGCCTCCTGCCGGCGTTTTTGAATTAGTATTTACGAAAACATAGCCTGGTATGTTTAAATTTGTACACGTATTTTCACTGATTTTACTCTCGGAAATTGCAATAATGTCTGGTTGAGTTTCAAATGTTTGTAGGATATCATGCAATAAGGATATGTTTTTCCCCAGGCTGAGGCTACAAATGTTGCAATGTAAAACTGAAAATCCGTTTCGCTTCGCGGCATCATTAAACAGTCAGATTTATTTATCGTATAATCTTTCGACTCGATATAGTCCTCATGCGAGCATTTCAGTGGATCATCTCTGTCGGGGGATTCAATAATATCCCTATATAGATCGACTTTTTAGAAGTCTTAGAAAGCCGATCAGTTGAATGATGGATCCAAGAACCTGTGGTTTTAAGAAAATCAATTTGGTCCAGATCTTGAAAAGGAAAGGAATAAATTATATTGTTATCACTATTATAACCTGACATAAGGAAATGGTCTGCTACTTATACTTTAGGTCTAGTTTAAGATGTATAAGCTATGTGACATAGCACGGAGTCTACTTACCTTTGTAAGAAACCAAATAATCAGTTTCCATCAGAGGCTGTACATTAGTCAGCGACGAAGACTACGCTCAAAGTCTGCCAACTGTTCGTGTGTGTCAATCACTACAGGCTTGGACCTTTCCGCTTCTTTAAGAAAGATACGGCCGTTCTTGGTCCAGATATGCTTCCATCTTAGTCTTTTCTTTAGCTTGATAACATCCCCAAAAATATGTTTCTTATACCTTGTTAATGACTCAGCCAGATCTTCTCCTCCTCTTCCAAACCATGCCCAGGGAGCTCGTTCGTCTTCTTGTTGATTAGCTTTCGGCGATTTGCGTAGAAGGCATTCCTTGTATCACGCAGAGTGAATTTCACTATGATTCTCGGTGGAGTAGGAGGTAGAGGGTGGGAAGTAGATATATCCTCTTCTTTAATGGGGACATCGATAGCTCGACCGACCGCAATAACGATATCGTTGCTGGTATAATTTTCACTGGAAGGAATACCCGAGATCTCGAGACAGTCCCTTCTCAGATAGTACACGAGGTCTTCAAAGCCCATGGTCGCTACACGGGATTCATTCTTGACATTATGAAGATCTTTTTGCACTTGTCGCAAGCTCGTTCCCTGAAGGTGTACCTTCTCGTTGAATTAACCATTTTGAATAGAGTTTTCAGGTCTCAAAGGATTTTTCCTCTTTATAAGGTATCGCAAAAATTCGTGCTCAGGTAGAAACGTGTCAGATTATAAGCAGCGTGTACACGAAAGGTCTAACTAGATCGGCAGCTGAAAAATTCGAAGTTGAACGCCATGACATGTTGACACAAGAATAGGTTCTTTCTTGAAAAGAATAAGAGGTGAACCATCTGATATCTTTTTCTCATTTTTGTGAGATTATGCAATATTATTGCATAATCTCATATAGTCACCGGCCATGTTGAAGTCTTGAGGATTTCATGAAACCTGAGAATCTCTCCCCCGATGAGAGTTTATAGTTAATGAAGATAGTGAAAACTCGAGACGAAATCGGATTGTTGCATTTACAAAGCGACAGACAAGATGATATTTGAAATGTAAACCGCCTTTGCTTCTAGTCAAATCCCTTCTAAACGGCTCAAACAGACCCAGGACCACGGGCGAATGATATTTAGTGACAAAGTCGTCTTGTAAGCTGCATGACAGATATTTAGAATGTCATAAACAGGGACCACTGAGCATCATCTGACATGGGGAAGTAGCAAGCACATAGCGAGTGAGATATGGTCTTTAATAATTTGACATTGTACTTAGAGCATCAGAACTGCTGAGTGTTTGACCTTGCCATTTTTTTAAAAATAAATAAATATACATTTATATAGTGCCATTTTCCACTAATTGTCCATGGCGCTTTACAATACTTTAAAATTAAAATCCTAATTCTTTAAAAACCTAAAATCCTAAATCCTAAAAGTTAAA
>Ga0126338_10003775_pt1 | contig 10683 bp, 4 predicted proteins | sample OrbCmetagenome_2_FD_92529 | JGI IMG/M metagenome (GOLD analysis project Ga0126338, IMG submission 92529) | Coral microbial communities from Petempiche,Puerto Morelos, Mexico - Orbicella C C metagenome | ecosystem: Host-associated > Invertebrates > Cnidaria > Coral | place: Petempiche,Puerto...
CAGCCGACTTTCCTCGTGCTCTATGTTTGTTATGTACAAATGAGAATGATGTCAGACAATCGACAAAGCAACGATTTTTTAGCGCGCGCGCTGTTGCACGTGCGAAACAAATAACCGACCCAGCACGGGGATTTATGAATTTAAAAAGCTTTTAAAGGTTTTTTTCAGGAGATAAGAAAAGGATGGCTGTACTTCTGTCTAAAATATATGATAAGGATATCTGCGCTCTGTATAACGGCATTGATGCTTTGCTTCCATCATGCTTTGCGCTCGCTGGGCATTTCGTTGGACTTTTTAACGCATGCGCCAGTTCGCTTTGCAGCAGCGAAATAAAGCAATGTCGTCCCCAGAAGAAACACAGTTGTTAAACGCAAAATTTGTTGGAAAATGAGGCGAAGATAAGTTGCCAACAGGGAAGAATCCCGGAGAACTTGGAAGAAACAAAGGTAGCCAAAGGCGAGGGTCCCGAGGATTCAAATCAAGAATAGTTTACCAAAGTTAGAAGAATTCCTTAGAAACAGAGTCGTGCTCAGAGTGGTAGTTGTGGTGCCTACGAGTCTCAACCTTGAATTTAGTGTTATCTGTGTTAACGTCTATAATTATTGTTGCCCCGTCCACACTACGCTGGAGGAATTGAAACCGGCGTTTTCGTCCACACTAAAATGCAAAGCCGGCGTTTTCAAATTCCCCCGGTTTAAAGAGCGTTTTCGAGAAGCTCCGTTTTCGTGACGGATTCGTGTGGACTGAAGGCCAAACAGGAGAAATAAAGCTCCGTTTTCAAATTCCTCCGACGTAGTGTGAACGGGGCCCGACTGTGATACTGTTTGTACCCTGGACTTTCATAGCGATTGTGAGATAAAGGAAGCTTATACGCAGGTCCAAAATAGAGAGCGTGAATTCGCTCTACCTGTAACTTTAGAAAGCTAGGAAGAGGTGTGTTCAAAGGTAGCTATTAACCAATCATAGCTAGCGTTAGTACCCGAACAATCCCAGAAATCTTAGTGCTGAAGGTTTGTACTTAGTCTCCCAAAGTTTCTGCAGAGGCGACGCGGAGACAAATTAAGTCTCCAGAATTATAATACAAGAAAATCACAGTTTGAATTAAACGTTTATTGTATTAGATAACTAAGCTGCCACTGCTATGTACATATTATCAGTAAAAATATATTGCCCAAACAGATTTATTGTACATTAATTAAAAGTACAGTCAATATTTATTGACATTATTCATCAAAAGTGACTCAAGAATTCTAGAAAAATTTATGCAAAAGCTCAACTGACATGTCACAGTGTGTTAATTATTCATTATTTAAAAGTTTACAGTTTTCCTAGGTCATTTAAGATAATCATTTAAAAATATGATCTATTCTTAGCTAGCTTGTATTGTGATGAAAAAATACTCTTTTCTAGTCAAACATGAACAGAAAATCCGTCTAAATCTTCACCAATTGTTCACGGCTTATCGTCTGTATTTTTGTTTCAATGCAATACTAGAGATTTCTTTCGTTTTAACGTGGCTCAAAACAGTTTCCAGCACTTGGATTTCGATGGGTCATTTATAACTACTCTTTATCTCTTGATGCTGCAATCATGGTATCAAAAAACCGCCCAATCATTGGCTAACACGTTGTTATAATATTCGTGACACAATGGCTTACCATAGCAACAGTATGACCTGCTAACACCTTTCACTATAGCTTTGGGGGCTTATAATTCAAAAACGGCACGGTGAATTTTTTAAACATATTATTAAATTTTGATAAGCAGGATAAGACGCAACTTTTGGCAAAGTTCAAAAACATTCTGTACATGGGTTCAGAGCCACCTTTAAGTTTCGAAAAACATAACAACGTGTTCACCAATGATTGGGCAGGTTTTTGATAATATGATTGTAGCGTCAACTGATAAATGGTGGTTACAATGCCCATCAAAATCTAAGTCTTGGTAATTCTTTCCAGCTTGGAAACTGTTTTGAGACAACTTAAGACAACTTTGAAATATATACTATAAAAATGAAACATGTTCGTCAAAGGAAAATGAACAATTGCTATTTATCCGTAAGGTACTGTCTTATTTACAGATGAAGCACTCGGTCCAAATCTTTCAAAACAGATTCCAATAAAAATTTTCACGCCACGCACGACCCCAGGTCTCCTTCGCAGCATACAGTAGGGTTGTCACGCAACGCGTGGGGAGAAGCACTGCGTGACGACCCAAGTGACGGTTGCAAAGAAGGCTACCATGAAAATACGTCTCGATCCTCTCCAATGTCAACAATTCGTGTTCCTTTTTGGTTGAATATTACCTTTTGGGTATTTTTTTACCTTTATAAACAAGTAGTTCGAGAATTCCTTTGATTTGAAGGTAGTCTTGTACAACGTGTACAAAGGCGCCAATATAGGGCATAATCAATTAGGGAGCCGTGACCACACGGACCAATCAGAAGGCCGTTTTTCTACATTCCATTTACGTGTCACCTTGGACCTAGTCTCCTCTCTGACTCTATCGTGACACTGCTCCTTCATATCTTTAGGACTTCTATTTATTAAATCAGCCTTGTAAGAATTCAAAAATATTGGTCATTGAAGATCACTGAGACAAATACCCCATGTTAATTGAAATGGTAGCCTCGGGCTTAATTCTATTATTTAAATACTTTCAACCCATCACGTTACAAAAGTTGAAAACGAAGGACCATAACATAATAAACCCGATATTAATACCGATGTTTAACAAATCTAATTCAAAGTAGATTGTGTTACTATATTGGCTACGTTATACTAGAACAATTTGCCCCGGCGGGGATTAGAGATCCCCCACGGGCTATGCACCATAGTTGATATCCAGTTCCCCAGAGGAGATTCAATCATTCATCTCTGTTGATTTCTATTGCTGGCCAAAATGTAGAGATTACATGGCGCATTCGGATGATCTGAAGGTTTACTTTCAACCACTGCAATGCTGCGTGAAAAAGGGGAAAAAAATATGTGAGATTAGTACCAACTACCTAGACATAACTGACTGTCGTGTTTGTGATTTTCATTTTTTTTTTCTCACCTCTCACATCCCAGAAGTCTAAACGTGCGCCGAGGGTCGTTCATCTCGACGTTGATCTAATGAAAAAAAGTACTGCATTAGAAAACATCGTGACTAAGCAACAAACGACAGCTTGCAAGTTAGTCCCTGTCACGCAATGCAGATATTCGCAGTTGCTGTTGAGGTCGTCAAGCAAAGTTTCAATTTATTCATTACAAGTCAGTATCACAAAAGAATGTCCTACCTTGCCACTGTGAAGACTTCTCCCTTGTAATCCATGTTCATGAAAGGCAAGCACGCTACCTTGTAAACAAACTGAAAAACAACAACAACAGGTTGTAAGGGACTAACTTCATGATGGTACCTTTGGAAAACTGTGAGACTACAATACAAGGCTCATACTAACATTTTTGGGACTAAACATTCAAGGACTTAGTCAAGGTAAAAGTAAGGTCTGCATAAGAGCCAAGTGGGCCATCAGGCCGGAGCTTATCCCGGTTGCTGTAACATGAAGCGACCAGCAGTATATCTAATCCCCCCTGAATGAGATGCTAGTCCATCGCAAGGTTACCCCACAGCCCCCAACAAAACACAATGTTTCCGGCTAGGGCTCCAACCCGGACCACTCGATCCAGAGACGAGCGCGCTACCGCGCCTTCCGCAAGCCAAGAGTGATATTCTATCTTTTCAAGGTCACATAAAATCTTGTCCCAGCCATTTCATAAGGAAACGCTTGAGTTAAGTTCATTTTATCACCGCCCTGTATACTCACCTACAGATTCTGGTTTGATGTCAAAATGAATTTCTGACATTTGTCTTCTAAACTGTTTGGTCTTCCCATCAAGATTCACAAACCTAACCATATCTGATCACGCGAGGTAAAGGAAGATAAAACATCTCATTCTCATTTAAATCCTCATTACATCTCCATACATAACAAAGCTAAGATAAAAAAACAAACAAACACACAAACAAAAACAGAACAGAACAAAACAAACTACTTTACTGCAAGTTTCCAGAAGATTTGTTACGTTTACCAAACAGGTTTTTGATGCGCATTTATTTATCTGGATGACTTGAAACACAGGAGAGTAAAGTGTCTTGCTTAAAGACATGGAAACTTTACTAGATTCCGCCTCAGAACAATAGATTCCTTCGTACTGTTGTTTAATGACTCTAATAGCTTTTACGTCTGTGGATGAAACGCTAGTGTGTGACCATTCAAATGAAAGCTATTGAATTTTGAGCGTTGACACTATGGAGGTGAAAGTGTTTAACTTATCATAAACCCTGTAAAGGTACTTAATACTGGCAGAGTAAAAGGAACGGTACTATTAAAAGCTACAAGCACGGTGTCTTTTTCCAGGTGGTCAACTGTATCAACCTCTAGCTTCTTTCCTACAAAAACAAAATAAACAGTAGAACAACAGTCAAAAAGCTATTTTCAGCAAGAGTATAAAATTCAAATGGACTTCTGAATGTGCAATCGGTAAGAAATAGAGCGGTTTTTAATTAGGTGTCGAACGTAATTTCATTTGCATAACTTCGCTTCGCGATTGGCTTAAAAAACTCGCGCCAAAATTTGTTGTCCAATCAGCAGTAAAGCCAAGATGCTTGAACACGTTTTCCCGCGCTTTGCGTCAGCGACATGTTTGCTTGGACTTTTGATTGGTTCAACGGATTGTCTGCCTAAAGAGCGGTTTTCTATTGAGTGTCGTAAAACCAAACCCAAACTGATCACTCTAGCCAGTCACAATGGACACAGACAGCACAGAGAACCAATCAAAACTCGAAGCAAATACACGTAGCTGAGAGCGCGGGAAAACGCGTGCGAGCGAATCAAGATTGGTTTTGGTTTAACTTCTGATTGGATGAGAAAGTGGTGCGTTAAGCCAATCGTGTAGCGTAGTTGAAACAAACAATTACTTTTCGACACTCAAGTGAAAAGCGCTCTAATTTGAACAAAGTGATAACTTTGGTTTTGATTTCGAGATAGTCTACTCTATTGAAAAACCGCTCTAACACAACAGAACGAAGACAACATGAGCCGACCACTTTACCTTCAGGTAGTTCCGTGAACCAGTTGGACAGAGAATTCAAATTAACGCATTCAAAATGAAGGCTACCATCGGATCTAAAAAAGAGAAGCAACATAAGCTAAGAATTACTTCCAGAGGTCAACTTAAGTTGAGCACTGTACTTACAGTTGTCTTACTCCAACACATATCAGTGGATATTCCAGATCTTGCTTTATGAGTGGCTCAAAGAGTGGAGGCGGTGATGGAATATCCACATCATAATACTGCAAAAGAAATGCCAATATGAACGCTTAGAACCCGTCCACACTGCGCCGGAAAAATTTGAAAACGCAGCTTTATTTCTACGGTTAGGCCTGCCGTCCAAACCAATCCGTCACGAAAACAGAGCTTTTTGAAAACGCTCTTGAAACCGGAGGAATTTGAAAACGCCCGCTTTACTTTTTAGTATGGATTGAAAGCATTTTAAAAACCGACGCTTTTCGAAAACGATGACATGACGATAATTATATTATTTCCCCGCCAGAGTTTTCCTCAAGTACAACTCCAAAATGATCGGTGATTGCTGCATTTTCAAATTTCTCCGACATAGTGTAGACGGAAAACATTTGATGCGTTTTCACTCTGAAAACACCGAGATGCAAAAATCAGCTGTGGGAGAAGCCTTCTTTAGCGTACTTCCAAATATGGTAAAACTACGTATATCGCAGGATATCATAAAGACTTTATGACCATATCTAGGCATCGTGATAACTTGGTGAAACTCATAATATCGTGGAATATCTGTATTAGCACAGAACTGAAGATTACCTGGACTTTCATAAATCTTCCCCACGGTTCATACCACTGATAAAGAAAGACACTCTTTTGAACTGCCACACAAAGGTACACTTGACTGTTGTACGGGTTATTCACTAACAAAAATAGAATGAAACAATGAAAGCTGAAATCTGACAGTGTTATCTATAATGTACACAATTAAGTAGTTTTACTCTCCAAAGCTGACCTGGTTTAATTCTGAATAATGACACTACCCTATTATTTGGAAAATGAAGTAAACACTTTCCGAGAATAAGCAAACAGGTATAAAACTACAGAATTAATTGTCAATAACGTTCAGATCAGGCCACATCGAGAATTGTATTCCTAAAGGAAACGGACGTGAAAAATGAGCTCCTGTTTATTTTATCTAGCGTTACTCTTGCAATTTACACTTGTTTGGTTTAGCGGTGAATTTCTTCGCACTCTAAAACACGTGACACGAGGCAGGCCAAAAGGGCCTTTTGATTACTGTAGTCGACATCTTTATAGGGTCGTTTTCTGTCTAAGGGGTTCAGATTAAACTGCCTTACCAATACAGCACTTTGAGCAGCCTCTTGTTTCTGAAATTCTATTGTTCCTTTAAGAGAAAAAAATATTATTTTCAACATTTATTATAAAGTAAAATGTTGTGATGTGTATGTTAGTTTTCTATAATAAATTTTCGAACTTCACTCATGTTTTTCTTGTTCTCGTTCTTGTGGCCCCACTTACATTGGTGAGCCAAGTACAGTCGAACCTCTCCACAATGGCCGCCCTGGTGACAGAGTTAACTGGCCATTGTGGACAGGTGGCCGTTGGAGGGAGGTTAAAATGAAAATAAATCTTTCAACTGGGACAAAACTATGTGGCCGCTGTAGACAGTACAGGAGGTCGTTGCGGGGAGGTGGCAGTTAATAGAGGGTTTGACTGCACATGTTTTGAAGTACACTGAAACTTTAAAACTTTATATTTTGCATGCTTTTTCTAGCTAAATCTGTCGATATGGTATCAAGTGAATTTCTCAATTACAGATGTAAACAACAATGTCAGCAATGATTTCCTATTGATTTAAATAGGAGAGTTATTTCCCTACAAAGCAGGCATGAAGATATTCCAGTGACTGTTCTTGAGGCACTTACCTTGTTACTGTGGCAAAGAATGCCTGTTGTCTGTCATGAAGAGTTTCTAAATTGTGCATATACACACAGCTGGGAGACCCTGCAAACCCAAGTAAGATTACGTATGATCATCAGCTAAAATCTCCTAACAATTTTAATACAGTGACAAGAAGACAAATGATGAGAATAAAGAAAATAATCAACTAAGAGATGTTGTCTTAATTTACCCACAAATTCTTAGAACTGACATTAAAAGAACTATATGAAAACAAATGGCAAGAATTAAGTTTCTGATCACGGTTACCTTGAAGTGACACCATCACATTTTGAAACACTGACAACCACGTACACCTTTTAGCACAAACCTAAAACAAAACCAAACTTACAAATCAATAGGAATTGTTTTACATTACTTGCAAAGAGAATTTTGGACGTTCAAGTTTCATGACATATAACCCTGCATGATGCAATAACATCGTTACCTGTTCCATTTCTGCTTCATGTAACTTTTCACTGAAGTTTAAAGAATAGACGCCTTCCTCTGCTCCTATAATGATGTGTTTTTCTACAGAAGACAAATGAAGCAAAGAACTTACACACTTTTTGGTTCTAAAATGAAACTTCTAATCCTCACACAAAGTGCCATTAAATGTTTGCCACCAAATTAGGGCATTAACAACTTATGTGTCAGCTGTTGGTTGAAAACTTATATTTTTTGGTACAGCTTCATCTTTGCAACATCTATACTGCCACACTTTGTAAGGCATGCCTAAAACCTGTGTGATCATGTGTTTACAATTTTCATGAGTTGAGTTTGAGATTGAGTTTTAAATAATGATGATAAATAGATTTATATAGCGCCAGTATCCCAATATTTAAAGACGCGTTATAATATCAGCGAAAATCTGAAAAATTAATAATCTAAAAATTAAAAACATTAGTGCAAAAATAAATTGCAAAAAGGCTTTTTTAAAAAGAAACGTTTTGAGTCTAATCTTAAAGACAGACACCGACAAACTATTTATTTCAAATGGTAGAACATTCTATAGAAGAATCTTGCACCATATGTTTTCAAGATATAAGATGGAGTTAAAAGATGATGCTTGGATAATGAGCCTAGTTGACGTGATGGAGTGTAGGATGTAAGCATATCGTGTATGTAAGATGGTGTTTTGAGTTATACTCAGAATGTCACAAGAGTTAGAGTCAGCAACTCAACACTTATAACTCAAACGCAAACGAGAATCAAACAAGAATCATACATCTAACATGTAACTACACAAGTATGAAACTTAACAGAAAGACACCTTCCCAGTTATGTGCAGTTCACCTCTTTACAATGGCCACCCTGGGTCAGAGTCACTGGCCATTGTGGGGAGGTTAAAATAAGAACAAATCTCTTGACTGGGACGTAAATATGTGGCCGTTGTAGAAAGGTGGCCACTGTAGGGAGGCGGCCATTAATGGAGGTTCAACAGTATTTAGTAATGTCCCTAAGTTCTTATTACCTCCTGAGTGAGGGTCCACCCAGAGTCCAGTGCAGTAGATATGAAGAGGACATTCATTGAAAATCTTTGAAAAACATGTTGTAACTTGCTAAAATGGGGGCAAAAGAGAGCAATGGCTTCATATTGACATAACAATAATTATAACAATGGTAATACTTTTTTGAATGGCCTCCAACAGTATCCCTAAGATCACTCGATAATTTTGTCATCTTTGTACAAAAACATTATATAAATAATTTCAGTCACTTAAGATTCACTTAAACTGGAGATAGAAATCCAACACAGACACACTGTAACTGTTTGGGGTTTCTTTTGATCCCTTTTCCATTCAACCACACCCTCGCAGCCTGTCTCTGTTTTCCTGTTCTTTTTCATAGTTTCAACGCTCTTCCTCCCCAAATTGCCCCAACCCACAATATACCACTCCCTAATTCCACCAGGCTTCTGTTCAGACCTTGCACCTGACATCTAAGCAAGTTTTCCATATGCACTTACAGACGCCTTCTTTGCAGCTGAAAGTCTTCCTGGATCAGATGCTCGAGCTCCAACAGGAGGTTTCTAAATGATAAGAGAAAATACTGTTTTACATGATCAGGAATGAAAATTCCTGTTCTTGTTTCCTGTCTGTTCCTTTAGGAACAAGCTCAACATTTCCTCAAATGTAGATGCCCAGGCCTGAGTGTTACTGAGGGGCAAAGGAGGCAAGAAGGCACTTATTTTTTATTATTGACTTGTTATTCACCCAGCTTAACATTGAGTTTTTGTTTAAGGTTGACATTTTATGTCACAGAGAAACAGCTTTGTAAAATACAGCAGAATCCTGATTTTTCAAGTCCTTAATTTTTTCAATCTCCCAATTAATCAAAGCAATTTTTGTTCCCCTTGCAAAAATATAGGGGGAATTTACCCTAGATTCTTCAAACATATGGATTGTTTGCACCAATTTTTCACTGCCCTAGGAGGTTTGAGAATTCAGGATTCCCCTGTGCCATTTAGGGTGTGCAGAAAAGGCCCCACTGCAGGCATCAGCTTGATACAGCTCCTAATGAGGTATGAAACCCTGATGAGAAACACCTCTCACACGTAATGAGCCATTTTTAAACAGGACATCTGTTGTTGGGCTTCAATGTAGGCATGTATCACTTTGCCCACTATCAATAGCCTGAACAGGAAAATGCTTTTTCTTAAATTTCTTGTGATAGAAGTTGTCCCTTTCTGTATCAAGCCCATCACTGGTCTACATGGTCGCAGCTTTTTCACCTTTTCCAAGGCAATGTATTTTCCCCTGTTTGACACCAATAGTTGAAAACCAATTAAATTTTATCATCAACTGAACACAAGTTACCGGAGGAGGTACGCTAGGAGGTGGAATCCTGTTGTGTGCGTCTGCGTCTGCGTCTGATAATTTCCTTGGATTTGCCTGTGGTGAGTGTCGTCCAGCCTCTTGAGCACTGGCAACTCGTGACACCTTCAAGTGCATTGGCTTTGGAGGAGGGACTGGCTTCATACTTGCTTGTGGAACTTGGTAATGAGAATTCCTGTTTAACTGTAAGCACAAAAACATGGTATTATAATCTTGTTGTAAATACAGTGGAACACCATGAAGCCAACCACCAACTTGGAACCAAAACACACACTAAGGTGGGTGTTAGTAATGTACTCTCCTGCTGGCCTTGTTGAGTTGCTAAGTGGGTTAGAGTGACAATGATCTGATTTTAGTCATGGGTTCAAATCCCACATTAGTCAAAGATTTTCCAGTGGTTTAATTTCCACCTTCTTTTCAAGGGGCCTCTGTCCTGGGGGATTCTATAGGTAGTATATTTGAGGCAACTTCAAATATGTGCCATTACAATTATTTCCACTTCACCCAAGGTTGTTAGTACTACCAAGAACATGATCATAAGGTGAGGTCCTACCATAAATTAAATAACTAGTCAGAGTCAAACTTCCTGTATGCTAACACACTAGCATCTAGGTGTCCACTTACAAGAGATTGACAACCTCATAGCAACATGGGGGTGGGGCACGGAGTAACATAAAGGGACAAATGGAATACCTTTCTAAACAAGAAGATCTGTTAGATCTTAAAACCGCGCTTTTAAAATTTAACTATTTTCTTAGCACTACAGTTGCAACGCAGTGTACATTCGAAAGTAATCCTTGATGATTCATTGATTACTGTAG
>Ga0126338_10003777_pt1 | contig 10679 bp, 5 predicted proteins | sample OrbCmetagenome_2_FD_92529 | JGI IMG/M metagenome (GOLD analysis project Ga0126338, IMG submission 92529) | Coral microbial communities from Petempiche,Puerto Morelos, Mexico - Orbicella C C metagenome | ecosystem: Host-associated > Invertebrates > Cnidaria > Coral | place: Petempiche,Puerto...
CGACATATTTTTTGTGATTTTCGCAAAAATCTGCAAGTAACTTAAATCTAATGACAAAATGAAGAACATACCTGGTTTGGATGCAAAATTGCAAGCGCTGTTTCACTTTACGAGTAGCATTTTACATCGTTTACGCTGATCTTCAACCGCCACCTTCAAAACACGCGAGGCTCCTTCTTTTCTGGTAATTATCGAATAGAATTATGGGTAAATTACCCGAGTGTAATCGAACAAATAACGAGCAAAGCGAAGTGAGTGCGAAAATTCCCGATTTTTGAAATGGCCGCCATGTTGTGACGTCACATGGTTATCAAATCTGATAACCATCCCGGACTGATACCCAATGTTTGTAACAAAGCAAAATACAGATTACAGTTGTCTGCTTAGTGACCTGGCCTTTAAATGACAACAAGGCTTGGGGTCACCTTGTTTAGATACAGATCTCACTGCTTTTGTTGTGAAAACCAGGTTGTTCTGATGCAAACTAATTTGCATTTAAATGAGAAAAGTAGATAGGTTTGCATCAAAGCAAGGTCACCCATTCATAGCCCGGGCAACTAAGCAAACAACTGTAAAATGATTCGTTACTCAACAGAAACACAGCAACTATTTGTTAGCTTGACACAGATATGATGAAAATCCCCTCTCAAAAAACTAAATTAAAACCAAAACTTCTTTTTTCACTTTAAGAGATTACAGACAGAGATTTAACCGAAGAGACGAAGACGCATCTTGAACAGTATTGAGAAGGTCGACTTCTTCCTTGGCATTTGACCGAAGCACCGGAAAGCTTTTGGTAAGAGACTTCACTGAAAAAAATACATTTCCTTTGTAAATTGCAATCTCTGTAAATGTTCACACACTTACAGAGATTTTGTGATCTCCATAAAATGTCTGTAAATTTTACTACATGTTTGGCTTTCATATTGCACAAACTGTCCATAAAATGTTGCTATTTTTCTTGTAAATGTTTTGAAAAGTTTACATAGATTTTATGCAATATTCAATTCGCTTTTGCAGAAGGCACATAAAAGAAATGTTTCAACCTTTGTGCCTTTTAATGGTTGCGTTTTCTCCAGGCCGATTAACTAGCTGAACATTCTTTCTAGGTGTTTGTTTACAGAACAACATTCACTAGTTAAATGTGACTTCTCTTTTCAATTGGCATTGTTTAAGGGAAGCCATTGTATATTTGAGAGTATTACATCCAACCTTCCCATCATATACCATGCGTATTTTAAATTGATTGTTTTGGCTGCTTTAGTTTCCATGGTATGATATAAAAAAGTTATGCAAATTTGCTCTCTCGTGGTATACCATGAAATAACCTTCTTGTCAGTTGTGTTTTCTCAGCATAGATACAAGACTCTACACGTGGGATTTAATTCCATGGTATGCTACTAGAAAGCATTGCATAACAAGTATTTATCGCGTAATGCCATCTGATGTTTGACCATTTTATTGTGGCACGAATTTTAGGACATGTTTAGGATCTATTTGATATTTGTTCAATTGGCATTGTTTTCAATTGATATTTACTCAAACCACATTTATTCATATTTGATGGACTCGGTATTTAATACGTTCAGGAATTTCCCCTGCTATCGATAGAACTGATTATGACGGGAAATATTCCCTGAAATTCTCTCAGTACTCGGTTTGCTTGTAGGAGAGGGATTTTCCTATTTCTATTATTGTGGGTTCGTTTTTGGAGAATAAATATATTAATGGTATCTACTAAACCTTAGTAGTGTGTAAACAATTGTTAATGGTTATTTTAGGGACTTAGCGTGAAAATTATCAAAAGGTTAATAAACCACCAGGAAAAGTAATATGTTCTTTTAAAAAAAGTTCGGAGCTCCGTTCTATGTTTATTGCACCGACAATCAAAGGTTAAATGAAAAGAAAACATCGAAAAAGATGCTAATAGCTTTTGAAGGAAACTCGTTTGTGGTTTATTTACTTTTAGATAATTGTTAATGTTTACTCAGATACTCTTATCTAGACTATCAGAGTTTTGTGCTTTTATCATAGCTAACTGTGTTTCAACAGCTTCTCTTTTTTTTTGGCTTACAAAAGATTTTACAGCACCAGAACTATGTTAGAACTGTTCATATGAATGTTCTGGAATTTGGATTATTTGAAGTTTAGTTAAGGATTTTGTTATGTCTTTGGACGGCCTACGCTTAACTTCAATCTTATGGGTAAATTTTGAGAAACGATTTAGCTGGACATATTCTACAAACACGTATTTCTTCCATGTTTATTGAGGTTTACTTTAATCTGTGAATCAGGACAAACAATCAAACTTCAACGAACTCTATTTCCATTGGCATTTACGTTACTTTCATTTAGGAAACACACATTAGCTAAAATTACATCCGAAAACGTGATTTCAGCTGGCGTGCCTCCTGAGAAGTAACATCCTTAAAGATAAAAATTTACATTAGGTTGAATCAAGGTCACACATTTGTGCATAAGGAGGAGTTTTCTGAAACTTATAAAAATCTTGCTAACCTCTACATTTCTAACACCTTCGAGGTCCTTTGCTCTCAATCCGCGAGTTTAAACTCAAATTTTTATGCTCTGTCAGTCTAAAATTTAATTCACTTTTCATCAGGACCTACACCAAGATCATAGTTAGCTTTCTGTCTGTTTACTTTCTTTTTTAAACATACCTTTGCATAGAAATCTCTTGGAATAAGAATTTTTGCAAAAGTAAACATGCCAAGATATGCTGATGGCAATTCGAGCAGCTGAGGTCACCTTTTGTGCACAACAAATATATTTGATTTAGTTAGTTTTTCTGAATTAGGTTTCTCTGACACAAATATGAGTGCAACTTATACCAACTTCACTGGTAACATACCAACTTCACTTGTACCTTATGCCAACTTCACTGGAAAAAGACTTGTAAGACCTTGAAGACACTTGGAAAACTTAAAAAACCTCTTTAAGCCTGACGAAGATATCCAATAAAGTCTACGCTGTTGTGAAATAAAATCTGCTTAGCGACATTATATTTGTCTGCTTCGTTACCTGGCTTTTCAATGACAGCAAGGTTGGAGGTGACCTTGTTTTGATACAGACCTCACCGCTTTTGTCTTGAAAATCATTGTTCTAATGCAAACTAGTTTGCATTTAAATGGGAAAAGTAGAATGCTTTGCATCAAATCAAAGTCGCACTCAGTTTGCATTCATAGGCCAGGCAACTGAGCACACAACTGTAAAATGACCTATTGCTCAACAAAAACACAGCACCTATTTGTTAACTTGACACAGATGTGATGAACATTCACTCAATCTTAATTTACAGTAATTGCATAAAATGAGAAATAAGAAATACACGTAATCTTGTTAAGATAAGGGGATAAACAAACATGTTGATACGGGTCCTGCTTTGAATTATTCAGTAAGTTACCTAACAGACAGTAAAAGCACCACAGGAGTGTGAGGTGGCATCTTCAGAGAAAATATACAGTACTCGCTGTGTTCATTTCAGGGTTAACCACTCTATTCGAGGCTAGTAATTACATGTCTCAATATGTTTTGCTGTTATTTTGGGCATGGTGCTTAATTAGGGTAGATGCTCAAACAATTACTAATAGTGTTTTTTTAATGGATATTAAGTCAATTCAAACAAATCTGGACAACATTGATTTATATTTATGAGCCTCAGCAATTGGCAAAAACTAACAATAATTATTGAGACCTTTGACAGAATGTTAACTGAAGTGAGTTTGTGACTTTTTTACTACAATATGTAAAAATGTTATAATGTCCATAATAAAATATAGGGGAAATATAAACCATTCTAAACTTTCACAGTATGTAAAGTTAGAGAAAGTTGACCAAATACCCATATATGCACAAGTGCATGTACGACCCTATTAATACTGCTATAGACGTACACTGTCGTAAACCTAAATATAAATGTACACCTACAAATGAGCTACTACTAAGTAAACCGAGAAAATCTACGCACACTAAATTACCAACAAAGACTTTCTACATCATCAACGTAACTCGGTTGCCACCATGCAACTAGCCAAGAGTACGCCAAGTACGCCGCCCCCCAAAAAATTATGTAAACTTCTAAAATGGCGGATGACTACATCCTGTTCACTCTGTGAAACTCGAGATATGGACAAAATAAGCTGCACTGTTCTGAGATCGTAGTAAGAAGATCCCTCTAGACTATTCCTGCCCATAAAAGAGGCGCGCTTTGACTTCACACTACGTACACTGCTGTACTTCTGAAACCGTTAAAACGAGCACCAGAAAAAGAACTCGGTACCCAGAGCTCCTTGCCCAGAGCTACACCAACCGCTGGTCCGAAAAATGAGCCCGCACTTCCTTCCACTAGCCGAATGCTCTCACAAATTTTGCGAGATTACTGAAAAGGAGCAAAACTATGATAGGTTTTAAATTTGTGCGAATCATACTGAAAAATAAATTAGAAAGTGGTAGTGTAAATATAAAAAAGATAATGATATTTACCACAGGCTGCGACCCGACAGGCCGGAAACGCGGCACGAGTTATAAGTTCCTTCAAAAGGTCACGCAGACGTCAAAATAACTTAGTTTTGACACATCTGCTTTCCCTTAGCTAAAAAATGACACATTACGTTAAAAATCCCCTCTAAAAACAAATATTTTAGCCGATATGAAAAAGCAACTTTACACATGCGCAGCTCATGACACTGTCCTTTTAAATACAATTAATACGTGACATTATGCTGTTGGTTATTACGTTACAGTTTTAGCGGTTTTTAAGGCAATGCATGAAAATGCTTTCAAAATTGCTCTCAATGCTACGTGTAAGAAATAATTTCAATAAATGTCACCTACCTCATGTTTTTATTGCGTTATTTTGATATCTCTCTGTTCCTGGATGCCATTGGGAGCCATTTATCTCACAGCAGTAGCATTCACTTCCACCGGATTTACTATGGTAGTTATATATTGTAGCAAAGACCCAGTCCACCATCCACTTAGGTTGTGTGGCTTCTAGAAGTGCATTTGCATTAGCTCAGAGTGCAGGTGCCGCTGGGATTGGCGCTAAGTTTTCACAACAATTAATTTTTGCAATAACCGCCAAATTTCTCGCGCAGTCGTTGGGTTATTTTTGTAGTCAATTGGGGTAGAGACACTTAGCTGACGCCATCGCGCGGGTACAAGGTTCCTTTTCCTTAGCTTTCAGGGGGGCATATCAGGCGAGTTTGATGGCTCGTCTTTTGAGTAGACGAAGTCCAGCCAAAATATCCATGACGAGACCAAAAGAGACTGAACTGCCATCAAGCTTACAAAAAAAGATACGATTAGGTATTTACCGTATCCAAATTTAGCCACGTTAAAATCCGGCCATATAAGACCAGTAACGTACTTGATATCGCAGAACAGTAAGGCACAAGGCTTTTGATTGGCTAATTTACGAATTTGGCTCCAGCGAATTTGCGTCTCAGCAAGGGGTAAAAAAGAGACCCTTAAGATACGAAATACTTTGAACAAACACGGTTACCAAGTAGTTTAACGAGACGTTCGTCTTCTCCAGTCTTTTGCTAAGCTTTATTGTTTTCGCTTATTGAAAAATATCACGTCAGTTGTTATGTCAAGCACAGTGGAAGCGCACACTGCTTCGACACTGCTGTAGCTTGTGTGCCAGCTTTCTTGGCAGCTGTGACAATAGGAGTCGGCCGGCTCTAAGAGCTGCTGATTTTATTGAGGACAGACGCATCAGAAAAATAGGCTTACTTTAAAAGAAGCTTTGCACCTGGTTCGCACTTATGAGATAAGCACAAGTGTTAGCACAAGCATAAGCACAAGAAAACGCTACTGTGCACCGGGATGAAGTAAGCACAAGAAAAAGCAAAAAAAAAAGAAACATTTTTCTTGAACTTGCGCTTGTGATTATTTCACCAGTGTCATGCTTATTTCACAAGTGAAAGCCGGCGTAAAATTAGCACAAACATATAAAGCGCGAGAATTCAACAAATCGCCTTAACGTCCATTCCGACGAGGGAGAAGAGTTGATTAGCGGAGGGTACGTGAAAATTAAAAGAAAACAGTGTTGCATTGTTTTCTTAGTTCGTACGTATTTTCAGGGAAAATTTAAAAGGGCTCTAAACAATAGCGGGGTTAAAGGGTGGTAAGGGGCCCTGGTGGAGTGCGCTGGGGGCACCAGGTGTACTTCGAAAATGCCAGGAAATACCCACCGTACCAAAGGCTCTGCCACCAATTCGGCTGTCGCATGTCCTCGTCATAACCCCAGAAATGCAGTTCTACTGCAGCTGAGCGACAACGGCAAAAGGCGGGTATCCGGCGCCTTTCAAATAACGGGATACTGTGGCTAAGGGAAGGACACCCTGACAGAAAACCCAGGCCCTACAGGTTGGGGGTTGGGCATGGGGCCAATCTCCCCATCCCGTAAAAAATTATCGATTACGGAAACTGGAAATTCTAACAAGCAATGTTACGCGGGGAACAGCACAGCTACTTGCCTAACTCCAAATGACAATTTTATCACATGGGAGGATGAGTTGATGACGGGAACGGGTGTAAGCCGAAAGGAAGCCTGTTCTCCGATACAGTCGTTGGCTACACACAAATCTATTATGAAGATAGGAACGTGGAACGTCCGAACGATGTACCGAATAGGGAAAACCGGAGTTGTAGCAAGAGAGATGAGGAAATATGATATCAATGTACTGGGAATCAGTGAATGCAGATGGGCTGGTTTTGGACAGATGAGGGTACAAACAGGCGAAACGTTGCTGTACTCTGGAAGGGACGATGATGCACACCTGAGCGGTGTAGCCATGTTTTTGAGTAGGAAGGCAGCCAGCTGTTTAATTTCTTGGTCACCTGTGAATGATCGAATTATCACGGCACGGTTCAACTCGCGTTATCAGAACTAGCATTGTCCAAGTGTATGCTCCCACAAACAACGCGGAAGAAAAGGCAAAAGATGTCTTCTACGAGCAGGTGCAAAAAGTCCTTGACAAAATCCCAAAACATGATATAGTGATCCTGATGGGGGATTGGAATGCTAAGGTTAGAGATCAACAAGATGGTGAAGAAGGAGTGGTGGGCCACCACGGACTGTATGGGGAGAGGTCAGAAAATGGGCAACGCTTCGTCGAACTGTGCGCAAGCAACAATATGGTCATCACAACCACTTTGTTTCCCCATAAGGATATCCACAAGCACACGTGGGTATCACCAGACGTCCGCACCAAGAACCAGATCGATCATGTGGTCGTGTGTGGAAAGTTTAGAAGGTCAGTACTAGACACCCGTGCATTTTGTGGAGCCGATGTCAACAGCGATCACCACCTAGTCATCGCAAAGATCAAGTTGCGGCTGTATAGAGTTGAGAAGACCAAAAACGGATTAAGGAGGTACAACACCGCCGAGCTCAAAGTGCCTGAGGTGGCGCAGAGTTTTAAAATTGAACTTCGGAACAGATTTAGCTGTCTGGCAGATGATGAGGCCAATGACCGTGATGATCATGCTCAAGATGTGGAAAATAACTGGAAGAAAACCAAGCAAACTTACCAAAAAACAGCTGAAAAGGTTCTGGGGTTTCAGTCAAGGTCAAACAAATCATGGATCAGTGCTGAAAGCTGGAAGAAAATAGATGACAGGAGAGAGTTGAAAAGGAAGATGGATTCCACCAGATCAGAAAGGATCAGGGAGCAGCTCAGAAATGCATATTCAACCAAAAACAAGGAGGTGAAGAAACAGCTCAAGAAAGACAAGAATGACTGTGGTTGTCTTACACCACTTCTTGCATAAGGTGTGGGAGCAAGAACAAATACCGGAGGACTGGCAACGGGGATTGATAGTGAAACTACCAAAGAAAGGCGATCTCACCGAATGCAACAATTGGAGAGGCATAGTGCTTATGGTGGTTGCAGTAAAAGTTCTGGGCAGAATCATAATCATAATCAAAACCGGAGTTAAACAGGGTTGTTGTATGACTGGGTTTCTTTTCCTGCTTGTTGTGGACTGGGTTATGAGAAAGACCACCAAACACGGGAACACAGGCATCAGGTGGAAGTTCAACAACTTCCTAGAAGATCTTGACTTTGCTGACGACCTAGCCCTGATCTCTAGCAGTAGAAGTCATATCCAGACTAAAGTCAGTAACCTGGGACGTTATGCAAAAATGACGGGCCTCAAGATAAACACAGCAAAGACCATGATGATGTGCTGGAACAACACCGCAGGCAGAAAGGTCCAGGTCGATGGAAAAGAACTGGAAACGGTGTCAAAATTTGTTTATCTAGGAGGAACAGTGACCCAGGAGGGGGGCTCAGATGAAGACATCAAAAGCAAACTTGGAAAAGCCAGAGCAGCATTCAGCAAGCTTAGGAACATATGGAAGAGCAGTCAACTGAAATTGAAAACTAAGCTGAAGATCTTTAAGTCCAACGTTACAGCTAGTCTGTTATACGGTTGAGAAACATGGCGCATGGCTAAAAGAGATGCGAGCAAGCTAAACGTATTTCTACATAAAAGTCTGAGAAGGCTTATGAAGATCTATTGGCCTGTGAAAATATCAAATGAGGAGATTCGAAAGCGGGCTAACAGCAGTACCATCAGTGAGCAAATCTTCCGGCGGCGCTGGAAGTTCATCGGCCACGTTCTCAGAATGGATCCAAATAAACATCCCAAGACAGCATTAACATGGGCCCCAGAGGGAAGACGAAGTCGTGGCAGACCAAAAGAGACTTGGCGGAGAACCGCGGAAAAAGAAAGAACAGCATTGGGTTTTGGCTCATGGAGCGAGGCAACAGTGGCTGCTCGTGACCGTGTGACATGGCGAAGGAGAATATCTGGCCCTATACCCACTTAGGGTTATGGTCAAAATCAATCAATCAATCAATCTAAACAATAGCAAAATAAATGTGGTGGAATGATTAATGTATACGATCGTTTGATACTTGCGAGTCAATGCACTATTTTAAAGCTACATTTTTAACAAAACGATTGATCAGTCCTTTCTCCCACCGATTATCGATTTTCTACCTCCTGGACGTTCTTGCTTCGGCAGGTGAAAAACAGCAGACTAAAGTCAGGAAAAGACGCGATGGAGACTGGGAATTTTTTTAATTTATATTTAATATTGTTGGAAACGAAAAAATTAATATTTTTTCATGAAATTGTTACCAATTCGGATTTTTGAGTAGCACAGGGTGTTAGACAAAAAAATCCGGAACTATTTCGGCTGGATTGTAAAGAGAACACGACTGCAGTTTCGCTCAGTCCGCCGTAAAATTCAGCTCTGGGAGCGTGAACATAACTTCTGAATGGCAGTTCGATTTTAATGGAGCGGATGATTACTCCATGGAAAATGCACACGCACTGTTTTAGTTACGAGTTGAGTAGTATCAGAAAACGAACGAATGAGCGCAAGGAGCTAGTGAGTTTTCTGATAAACCTTAACGAGAGAATAAAAATCGAGCAAATCATTTTCCTTGGTGTAATTTGGTTAGTTTATTGGTACTGAGATTTGTCTTGTGCCAAGACTTTAAACAAAACTCAGAGGACAAAGAAGAAAACTACTTTCAAGTATAGTAATTTAAGGCCGGTTGCTTTTACATTCAACAGGGCACCAGACCGATCGTTGTTGTAAAATGTTTGTTCGCACGGCCTCTAATCCCCTCCGATTTTATTACGAAAATTGTCACCTTGAACTGTCGTGATATGACAGATTTAATGTCTGTTGTTTTCGGTTTGATAAAATGTCGTTTTAGGGTGTTTTAGGTACCAAAAAAGGCAAGCTAATGATTTTCGGAAAAGCAATTAGGCCTAGGGTTCTCAAGAAATGGACAAAAAATCGACACAATCCCCATCCAAGGGGCAACTACCATTGATCCCGGACGCACCGTTAGTTTCATTCACGTGATTCAAAAAAGGGATCACGTGATGACGATTTCCTGATCGTGTGATAAGGGAATCTCTGCCCTCGGGGGAGTTGCTTCACAGTTTGTTTGCAAGTTTGTTGAGTTTGGCAATTTCTAGCAAGATGCAATTCAAGATATGTTACAGAGAAGTGTTCAATAGATGCAATATCCATCGCATGGATAAGATCTTGCCTCGAATTTGGTACATTTGAGGAATTTGCAACCGCTGTGCTGCAGACTTTGGCCATCCGCGCCAAGAGATGTCATCATGTGTTCGCTTTTTTTTTAATCACATGGATGAAACCAACGGTGCCTGAAACGCATACTGTATTTCGCGGACTTGACTGAACTGGACTGGAATAGTAAAACGCGGACTAGTAAAACGAGGACTCGTAAAACGAGGACTTGTAAAACGCAGACTAGGACAACGAATTGGTAAGTCGAATTCCGCATTAATTGTCTTAATTTGAACGAACATCTCTCATCCAAAGAACTTCAAATACTAATCAACTGTCTAACATACTTAGAGCCACCAAGTAACAATACATCCATTCCATGCAAACAAATCTTGCGTTCTATTAAATAAATTACAATTAATTTGGCTGCATTAAAAACTTCAAATTCTAAACTTAATGTGGACAGCCAAAAATATTTTTCTAACAATATTTTTGTTTCCCATATTTTTTCCGTCGTTTGCGTTCCTTATAGTAACAATTTCAACCGCTTTCTTTTCCAGCTACAGTTATCGATTGGAACGATCATCTCTCA
>Ga0126338_10003778_pt1 | contig 10678 bp, 5 predicted proteins | sample OrbCmetagenome_2_FD_92529 | JGI IMG/M metagenome (GOLD analysis project Ga0126338, IMG submission 92529) | Coral microbial communities from Petempiche,Puerto Morelos, Mexico - Orbicella C C metagenome | ecosystem: Host-associated > Invertebrates > Cnidaria > Coral | place: Petempiche,Puerto...
CTCACTCACACTCACTCACTCACTCACTCACTCACTCACTCACTCACTCACTCACTCACTCACTCACTCACTCACTCACTCACTCACTCACTCACTCACTCACTCACTCACTCACTCACCCACTCAATCGCTCGCTCGCTCGCTAACTCACTCACTCGCTCACTTACTCGATCAACCGATCGATCGATCGATCAATCAGTGCAAAATACTCACGTATAACTTTTACTTTTATTGTTAAATTAGCATCTCCCAAGGGATTCTCTGCGGTGAGCGTGTAGTCACCATTGTACAATTTGCTGGCATTATGGCGTATGTAGATTAGTTCCATATTCGTTTCGTTCAGAACGATCGTTTTGTTATGCCGCAAAGTCGCCAAAGGGTTTGGATACCCATGAACCTTGAATTGCAACATCAAAGGCATTCCTTCAATGACTTCATTCTCAGGTGGGTTCCTTGTGCTGAGTTTGGGTGGTTCTGTTAAAAGAATAAAATAAGTCAAATAAGGTAATACGGTCAAAGCGGCCTCCTAATAAGCGGCTACCCCCTATTAAGCGGTTACCCCATATTAAGAATTACGGAAATAAACAATTTTCACTTACTTACCTTTTATAATTTCAAGTATAGTGACGTTATCCACAGTTTCACTAAACTGGATCTTTCCTTTGCAAATATACAATATTTTGTCATCCTCGGGATTAGTCTCTAAAATCGTCAAAGTCCCGTTGGTTTCCAATTCATATTTCTTTGGATAATGGACGTAGACTGTCTTGTTATCTATATGGGCCACCCTGTGCTTGTCCCAGTAGTTTCTGCATTCGTCTTCTATGGCGCATCGATACCAAGCAATATTGATCAGCTGTGGGATGTCCAATGGACAAGGGATGGAGACCTTTTGTCCAATTCTAGCCTTGATCGAATTCTGGGACTGAGAAACGACTGTGAAGGCAGGAATAAGGTAGCAGATTAGGAAAAGAGGCATACATTCTTATAATTACTTGTCATCTTAATTGATAACAGAATGTTTCATAAAAAAATACCCTTGCTTTAATAGTTTCATTGTTCATTGTTCTACCTACGTGTGATAACTATCTTGCATCTTCCTTTCCAGGTTCTTATAGCAGAATCTTTGCTGACGGCCTTGAATACGCTAGACATGCACGAATAGACTACAAACATTTAAAGAGCTTGTGAAACTTAGTAATTGGTGAAATGTTTGCATGGCTCTTCGGGTGTAATAAACGAGGAGAAATTGGCTTTCAAAAACTGCAAAATATCTTGGTGGCAAAAACGCTAATGAGCTTATACATTCTTTGAGTTTAAAACCGTGTCGCACAAAAGGTAATCAATACATCGGGCTCAAATTTCTTGGCACAGTTAATAATGCTGTGGCCTTTCAATATTTAGTCCGGGGAGAGGTGGCTGTTACACAGGCTATTCAATATTCAGAACCTGAATGTTTTTGCAGCTCCATCAGAAACTGTATCGCTCACGCTAATGAGACAAATATTTTAAACAAAGATTCTCATGGAGCACTGTAACCGGTTCTCTGTAAACTTCACAACTGCATGATGCAAACTAAATTTTGTAGATGTTAAAAAAAAAGTGTTACTAGTAGCTAAACTGCACTCACTGAAAAAAGGTATAGTCTGCATACGAGCCAAGTAGCCCACTGACTCACTGAAGCTTGCTAATAAATCTAAAACTAAAAATAAATTTAAAACAGGGATAATTTATTTGATCGGCAGAACTTACCAAGACTACAAATCAATCTGTACCGGGCAGGAATATGCCAGCACAACTTTGCACTGGCTGCGCGTTTATCAACCATTGTTTTGCTTTGTGATCCGTATAAAAATTAATTGTGTACATAGAACATAGTTGAACAACTTCAGAATCCAGTAAAAATTAATGTGAAAAAAGGCCTGACAAATATGTGCTTCGTGTATACTTTGAATGTATACCACTGATATGTTCTTGGTGGCAGTTGTTGACCCCCCTGCCCCCTAGTGATTACTTGGATCGCCTACGTAAAGAGGTCAACTGTAGTTATTTAATTTAAGAAATTATGTTTTTTGTACATGTGTGCTGCTCATTCTTGGAAAATATATTCATCCACTGTGGGTGTCGAGGGACAAACATGTCCAAAGGTTACCGTATACCTTCAGAGGTGTCTCGCGTTGACGCGATGTAGCGCGTCCGGTTTAAACTTTAGATACCTAAAACTCTATATCAAATTAAAGCTCATGAAGCTGGCTATCAAACTCTACCAACAAGTTTGAATTCAAATGAATTGTCGAATTTTTTACGACCTCTAAATTCGAGCGTCCGAACTGCAAGTCAAAGTGCATTTTGTTTTTCGCTTATTTATTTGTCGCCTCCGGACCCAAAGCGCTAAAAAAAAAAGGTATCTGCGATTTGCCATATTCAATTTCAGTGAAACGTTAAAGCCTGGTTCTCATATGCCGCCGACATAACGGCTACGGTATATGTGAACATTTATCGCCGAATTATAATCTGTCCTAATTGATCACCCGCTTGCCTGGGAAGTTGAGCTGAGTTCAACTTCCTAGGCAAGCCGGCGGTTGTCGACAAAAATATTTTATGTGAACATTAGCCTGCGAACAGGCTCCCGGCGAGGACGGAAAAAAATTTCGGAGAGCAAAGTGATCGGGCTTCGTTCGGGCTCACCGGGAGCCTGTTCGCAGGCTATGTGAACATCATCTGGACCATCTGCAGACGCAACGTATGACTTAAAAACTCGATTTCTTTCCCACAGTTCCATACTTTACATATGTAATGGTGGAAAAGTGCGCCAATTCGATTTGCATTTTACGCTAATTTGAGTACGTCGGCGATCCATCGTAGATGCGGCGGGGACCCACTGGAACAGATCGCCGAACGTTGTCACTTGCAACATTTTCGAAATAGGATTTAAAAAATATAGAAAAATCGCTCTCGGAGAAAAAATACTTGGAAATAAAAAATTCGCGGACAACTTTTTGTTGTTTATATGTCAGACTAGTTACTGTCCAAATTTGAGGGTAAACGAACAAATTCCCATTGACTTGTACCTTTCAAAAGGGACCGAAAAGATGATTCGGACGCTCAACATTTAGTAGAGGTCGTGAAAAATTCGACAATTCATTTTATTTCAAACTTTTTCGTATAGTATAGTTTAAACCGGACGTGCTACATCGCTTAGACGCGAGACAACTCTGAAGGTGCATCTGACGGTATACAAAAAGGCGAAAGGCGCGCGAGATCTGGAACTGCCCCTAACTTACGATTGAACACCTGGAAGATGCTATGGTTGTCTGTGCAACGTGGATTTGTTGTCCGCGAGGGCTTAGTTTCTTAACTGATCATGATCGTTTTGTCTTCCAGGCCTCATTGTTAGCTTTAAAAAGTTCGACTCCTCTTCTGGGGGTTATCGGGCTCAAGATGTTACCCTACTTGAACTTCGCTACTCAACAGTGCACTTTTACACGTATGGCCGCCATTTTGGAAATTTTAGGTGAGTGTGAACTGTGACTGTGACTGTGGTCTAACCTTAGTCCTCCATAGTTACTTAACTAGCTTTTCGTCTGCGTTTGTTCTGAATTATAGAGGCAATGAATACAGTTAATACAGTGTGGGAGGACGAGGTGAAGTGTTTGTTGGAAAGGTCACTGTTTTGTCGCGGTACGTGGAAACCTTTTGACACCGAAGCTTTAAGCCTTATATTAAACTTATTTAAACTGTATGCATAATAAATGTATGAGGTTATACGGAAATCTTGCCGTTAACTCTCTGAAAGTATGCAGAGGTTAGTTGTTATGGCACTGTTGGATAACTTAGTTTGAATGGGAGTGGCAGGTATATTTTGCAGGTTGCAGGTTGCAGGTTGAAATTTAATTATAACTGGAAAACCGCTGGCACTTAAAAGAAACGTACAGGTGGTAGACTTACCGTGACCGTTACATGACGCTGTTTACAATTGCTCAGAAAGGTGGCTTCCACCTAAGTGCCAAACCGGCCGAAGCGATGGGAGGAGAGTATATTCCTATGATTTTAAGCCTCCAATGAATTATTGTTTTTGAAGAAACATCTGAAATATCTGCTGAATTTGGTTTCTTTCCTGTGAGTACCAAAATGAAAGCACACTGAGCTTGTGCTAGTATCTTCTGTCGGTTAAAATCTTATATTATTTCATTTCTTTATTTATTTGCTTCATTTGTGATGGCAATCTTCTTTTGTTGAGGGAGGACCCAAGCCAAATCTGGAATCGATGGAAACATCTGTGGAGCGGTCATCCAGATGGCTTTGAAGAGATTTCACTAGTCTCAGCGTGTTGATCGATAAGTACTAAATAATATAGCGGATCGATCATATTTTCACTATGTGAAAGAGGCGAACTACTTTATGTAAGAACCCCTGATCAGTATATAGGTTATTAATTATTTTTAGTGCCAGCAGTTTTCCAGTTATAATTAAATTTCAACCTGCAACCTGCAAAATATACCTGCTGGAATGGGAGTGGACAAAAACCTGCCTGCTTCAAACAGGCAAGGTTTCCTGATCATCAACATGTATTTTTACAATAACTGTCTAATTTCTCGTGCGCTTATTGGTTCACTTTTATCATCAATAAGAGTACAGACAGATAAAATTTTAATTTCTGCAAGCTTTCAAGTTCAACTTTCAGCTATCAAACTGTCAACTTTTTAACCAATGAGATTTTATGGACTTTTCTAAGTAGGCAATCAAAAAGCGAGAAAAGCTATTGACAATGTTCATGTCATTTTGATTAAAATTCACTTATCTTTGTTTACAGCAAGTTTACGGCATCTTTTTCCCCTCATTTATTTCCAGCATTTGACCATTTTGGAGTCTTGTCATTGTAAAAAACAAATTGATGTCAGTTTTTTATGCATCTGTCCTCGTATTGATGATAAATTGCATCATAACATTGTCAAAGTTTACTGCAGAATCACTCGCCTGTGGCTCGTGGTTCCACAGCCACTTTGACAATGTTTTGATGCAATTTGTCATCAATAGGAGGACAGACGCATAAAAAACTGACGTCAATTTGTTAATTAAGCTTACATGGCTGCCATTTTTGGCATGCTATGTGATACCCTAAATAAATGCAGGGGAAATTGAAACTGAGTTGACTGACATTCACTCTTGCATTGGGAAATTCCAAAATGCTTGTGATGCCTTCCAAATTCCGAAATTGTTACCTGCGTTCTTGATTTCCATTTTTTACTTCAACCCTCTGAAATTCCTTGTTTGACTCTCTACATAACAACTTCCAAAAAAAGATATTTTACTCTTTCACATCTTCCCAGAAGTTTTGGTAATAATTTTAAGGCAAACAACTCTCTACAGGGCTCAAAATTGTGACCAATATGATCACAGACTTGTCAGGTCTGATAATTTGATCATTAAACTTTATACCTTGTGTTATTTATTAGTCGTAACTTAATCTCCTTTTATGAAAAGTTATATCTAGTCCAATGTAAATAGATTTTCAATCTTATATTTTAATCTTATATTATATCTTGATCATTTGTTGAAGGTGTTGTCTCAATTTAGTTTTTTGTACTTCTACTTTCTGTGTTATACCTGCAAACTAGCTGGCGAGATTGCCCTCACAAAAGCTAAGTGTATATGCACAATAAACTTGACTTGAATCGACTTGCATGCATTCAAGACGAAATGTTCATTGACTAAACCTTCCTCCTCTTCAGTCACAATTTTGCAATTAGTTTTGATTTAAACTAGTGAAGAAATAAAAATTTCAATTGTTTTGTGTTTAACAACAATTTGCTCTCTAATTGCATATTGAATAACAAACAAGAAAAATGTGGCAGTAAATGGGACTATGGACTCTGGGTGTTCTCTGGGATAGCAATGAGAGTGGGTGGTAGCGACACACCCAGGGCAGGTAATTGGGTGGTTAGCTAATACACCCTGCAAACTAAGTGGGGTGGTTAGCAGACTCAAACCCCAAAGCACAAACACAAAGTCTGAGGCGGTTAGCGGACACAGACCCCAAAGCAGAAACTTGGGCGGTTGGCAGACACACCCAGGGATAATGAATGAGGTCAAAAACCCTTGGGTAGTTAGTGGACGTACCCAATGAATGAATTGGGGTGATAGCGAACTCGCCCAGAGAACAAAGCCCCCTGCCCTTGCTACTTGTAGGTAGCTAAAACATAGCATAACAGGTTTGTGAGTACTGTTTGTTGAGACTGGATATGCAACAGATGGTAAAACTGATAACACAGGATAAGCATACAATAGTAATGGATAGGAATAATTGAAATGAGCCTTAATAAAATTGTTGATTAAGATACCAAGTCAATGAAGCTAATAGTGTCCAATGTTTAGGATGTCAAGTTCCTTGGTATGTTGGTAATGCACTTACACAAAACAGAAATAGCATCTCTGTAGCTAAGACATGTTGATGGATAGTAATACAGGTCGTACTAAGCTCTTGGGGTTAACTGTACTTTACAAGTAAAGTGAACACTTAATTACTATGCAAATTTGAACATGCATGGCAAATCCTGTGTAATTTACCCTTGACATTATGAACAATATTTTTTGCTGTCAGTGTTTTCTGATTATGTTTCAACTACTGTTGCTATTATTTGTTCCCAGTGTACTCCAATATTCAAATTGTTAATATAAATTTTATGGCATAATTCTGTTACGTAATCATGTATACAGTGAAAATTCAAATGTACAACTGTCGGCATTTGCAACTGAACATGACATAGGAATGTGGAAGCATTTTTTTGTAAAATGAAAAATGTTTCCTTTTTGAAAATTGCCGTTGCTCTGCTGTTTTTACGACCGATGTGAAAAGTCTATGAAAGTAGTAACAAGATTTTCATGGTCCTAATTAGTTAAGCATTTCTAATTTAAAGAATAGCCATAAAACTTGTCTCCCATTGTTAAAATCCCACAAATTGTCTGGCCCATGATCAAAATGAATTGGCTTTTTCCTGCGTTTTTAATGAGTTACAGGTATTTTCAGGACTAGAAAATTTCAAGGTAGTGACGGGGTTTTTACGAGCTGGTTTCTTTGTGCCTTTAAACATTGTTTTTTTCTAAGGGATTTCCCCATGAAAATACCATATATGTAACAATTAGTCCACAGGCGAGCGTGGGATATGAGATGGCAGATAGCCAACAAGGTAGATAGTGCCATAATCATCTCATATCCAACAAGTGTGAGTGGATTTTAATTTTACATAAAAAATGCCCCCAAAATATAGCAAACTAGACTAAAATAAAAATAAAAATGCCCAAAAAATCACAGATATGCTTACCATATTTGTAGAGCATGGTATAATGGCCCATAATGCATGATGGCCGCTAAGCCAATGAAACTTTGTGAATTGCATTACCCAATGATCAAGTTTTTAATAATTATTAACATATAGATTTAACCAAGCCTAAAAGCAGAGCTCTTGATTGCAATAACTGGCCATAAAGGAAAAAGAGAATTATTTTATCTTGGATCAGAAACTCAAAAAATGATCAATTGTGTGCATGCAATTGTTCAGTGTGTGGTTTTGCTATTTTTTCCAGTTAAATTTTAACAAACTATACCCAACAGGCCTAACCAAGATTGTAGAAATTAAGTGCGCAATATATCAGGGACTTTCCAAGAGATGATTGTGCAAGGAATATGTCAGAAGAAAAGTCAACAACGTGCCAGGGGTTAATTTGCACCAAAATTTTGCTTTTGTGAGCACTCACTCCTTCTCCCCCAGAGAAATAACATGACTTGAGCCTGCGATCCAGTCGGAAAACCAGCTAACTGGTCAGCAATCAACTCCCAAAAAACATGAAACCGCAATGAGCTCTAAACCTGAACCTGCAATATGGTCACGTGATACTGGTCAGCAGATAGCTTGTTGTGACAGCTGTCAATTAACAATAGCGTGGATGCCGAAGATGTAGCTATGGTAATGGGGTTACTCTCTTAGTTTTCAAGGTATTGGCGTACGGACAGGTGTATGTGCGGACAGTCACATGACAACCAAGATATTTCAGATCAATGGATTACCAAATTTTCTAAGGTATGGGGCTCCCTTGCACACCTTTGGTGCGCAGGAGCTCGGCTATTAGATCATGAAAAGCTTGGGAAAAACTTCAGAAAATCTTGTAATTTTGCCATAATTAATACACAATATTGTAGTGGTTTTTAGTGAGTAACATGTCAGCAAAGATTTAGCCTGCTGCAGTTACATGCAAATTTATGATGATCAAAATATAAACTTATTAGGACATGTAATGATTTCAGCCTCGTGACACAGGGAAAAACTCAGTTATCTATTTTGATGGCAATAGTTCATCGTGAATCTGTTCACAAAGACACCTTGGTAACAAAGTCAGCTTTTTCGTTGCACAGTGGCCATTGTTGAAAGGTGGACATTGTAGGAAATTGTCTGAAGTATGAGCAAATGGTGAATCAGGTGTGGGGTCATAAAAAAGAAAGTCAAATTTGTCTTTTATTTATATTCTATATTGAACACTAATGATGACAGTCTAAACCTGCAGTGTTAGGTATAAGAATTTGATCAGCCATATTAAACAAGAACAGTGCACCCTTTCTTGGGAAACATGCATGCATTCAATTGTGTTCTATAGACAAATGCAGAGGTTAAGATAGCTTGTCAAATTCACAGAGGTCCAGTAGATAAGCATTTGAGTGCCTCCTACTTAAGACTTGGTTATGTACATGTATCCCATACAAACCTACTAAATCAATCATATCCAAAAGTAGAGTAATAAGAAATGCATCCTGAGTTTGGTTTCCTGTTATGCGTATTTGCTTGGAGTGGACTTCCAGATTTTATGTAACATGAGAGGAGGGAGATAGGAAGACCATGAAAAGATCATTGCTTAAAATAAAACTTCTGACTGACAGTAACTGGAAAAAGACCTTTAATTAATGTTGAAACAGTACAACTTGACCCATCTGTTTCTTGTAACTAATATTGACCTGTGCAATGTTGTAACATGATAAATATTGTTCTCTATTTTGTTTTACTGGCTTTGAAAGTAGCCTATTTCAGTGGTTTTGTCAAAGGATAAGGAAAGAATTTACTTAGGCCCAAAGTGCATACAATGTTTACATGTAAAAATCACACATATACATGTTACGAATAGATTTTTTCACTTGGAAACTAATTTTTGCCTCATTTAATTAATTTGGTGCAAATAAAACTAAATGTAAACATGACTAATCTTCCATGCAAATAAACCAACACTCATTACTTGACCGTAAAAGAACTGTCAAATGTTGACAGCATATTAAGATAGTCCTGTACGTCCCATAGCCCCGGGTTAGTGGATTTTAACACCCCGGTCAGTGAATTTCTAACCCTAACCCTAGTATATTCTGTCTTTCACTTGCAAGTCTGATGGTTAGGTGAAGTTTCTTAGCAATTGCATTGCTTGAGGAAACGAAATTATTTACAAAAGTACTGCACGAGATAAAACTCTTTGGGGCCAATGAGAATGCAATTTGGGCTACACTTGCTCATTGGAAACTGCAGTTACACCCCCAAAATTGGTTTTCTTCAGTTCAATGCAATTCCTTTATTTACACTATTGTATGCTGATTTTAAATAGTATTTATAGGTTAAGTAGATGAAAATAGGAAAAAATTAAGAAATGCATATTCTTTGCACCTTGTTTGAGCCTACATACAGCATACTGTGATTGCACCACTCAGTGGTTGTGGTAATGTGGTGCCCTAATTAGTTTACTGGGCCACATACATGTAATTTATCAATCCTTTTGAAGTGAAATTTGATAAATAAGACCATGAACCGGTGCTTCTTAATAATCTCATGTATTTATTTAGTCTAAAATTCATTGTCTTGGTCACTGTATTGCCCAGTGAACATTAGTTCACGCCACATAGGGAGTTGACTGTATTTGCACTGACATAACGCTTTGTTCTTGAAGTTTAAATTGAAATTCATAAATTAGTATTTCGAGTATTCCTTACTCCCAAGGTGTAGTCAGTCAATGAACCGATAATTGATATCAATTAAAGATTGATATCGATTGCCGATAGCAATCGATGAAGGAAAAAAGTTGTGAGTTATCGATTTTTAACTATTGCCGATAGTAATCGATATAGCGATTGATTCATCGATTGGTATTGATTATTATCAATTGTTATCAGAAATTGGTTTGTCCTTTTACAAGTTACACTGATAAAATGTTTGACAAAATTTGTCTGTAATGGTTTAATTGAGTCATTTAATCATACCCTGTATCTTAACAAATCATCGACAAAATAAAAAGAACAGAAACAACAGAGACGTTTTGGGCTTTAAATCTTTCCTTGCTAGTTCACTACACCAGAAGAAGCTATTAGCTCAGGTCAGAGTAGCAACATACATGTAAAACCCAGTTTCATTGTAGCATTGGCATTGAGATGAACCAAAATAAACAGCAGAGTCAGTGTTCTAGTAATTTCAGTTATTTGCATTAGGAAACAAAAGTAAGAATAGATCTTGGAGCAAGCCAAAGGGAAAATGTAATCTAGTACAGTAGCATGCTTCAGATGAACGTCTCATGTTGTGCCAGGTATTATTTTACACACCAACAACAACAACAACAATAATAATAATAATAATAATAATAATAATAATAATAATAA
>Ga0126338_10003780_pt1 | contig 10674 bp, 2 predicted proteins | sample OrbCmetagenome_2_FD_92529 | JGI IMG/M metagenome (GOLD analysis project Ga0126338, IMG submission 92529) | Coral microbial communities from Petempiche,Puerto Morelos, Mexico - Orbicella C C metagenome | ecosystem: Host-associated > Invertebrates > Cnidaria > Coral | place: Petempiche,Puerto...
GTTGGTTTCGATCTATTATTTTTTTTATTGCGTGACAGTGAAAACGATCTGTACCCTTCGAAGAACAAAACAGCAACTGTGGAATATGTTTTTGTAAAATGATAAAACATGTTTTTTAGTTCATAATTTTTGTACATGTTCTCACCTTCCTCTGATATAAATCCATGCCATTCCTTATTTTTTGATCGGGATCATTTGCGGTCCAATATTGGGATCATTTTCGGTCCGGGATCATTTGCGGTTCAATTTGGGGATCATTTGCGGTCCTGGGATCATTTGCGGACCCGTACAGAACTAGAAAACTCGGAACACTAGCAGGAATATTATAAATAGTTTAAAATCAATATTAAGCAAAATTATCGATTCATTCAACATTTGCATGGAAATTTGCAAGGAAAAATACGACTAGAAGTTTTTCGCGATATATAGATGCTTGATCTTTTTTTCTTTGCAAAATGTTTCGCTGATTCCGTTTCCGCTTGAGTTTGGAAGGAAGTTTTAAGCGCTTTCAGTGCTTTCCACGATCTGTGGAGGACGCAGTAATGACCACAGCTGAGTTAGGCTGATCAATTTTGAATACATTTCATAATTCTCAGATGCAGAATTTCTGGAATCGACCTTTATTCCATTTGCAAAACTTTTGAAAGTTATCGTTGAATCACTTCGCCATGCGTATGAAATTTGTACTACTTGCAAAATTCCCGTACAGTCTTTTAATTTCGGCATGACTGATTCTGGCCATGACTTCCTGCATTTCACCATTAAAGCACTTTTTAATCAATTAATACACTCACTGTGTTTTTTGAGCTAATAGAGTTAGTATTGATTTTTCCCAGAAAAGTAATTGTGGCACTTTACTTGTAAGGTGAGACCAAAAAAGAGAAGAAAGGACGAGAAAGAAGAGCAGAGTACAATACTTACCTTAGGTCTCGTATGTCAAAGAATGGTAGTATTTAGTCCCGGGTATTTAGTTAACCTATGCTCCAGTTCACTCACCCAATGTTTCCCTACTCTTCCTTTACATTTCCCAACACTTTTTACAAAACGAGAAACCATTTAATGCACGCAAATGAAGTCAAAATGTCTTAATCGTTAAGTCCATTTTGACCTTAATTTCCAAGACAACCCTTTCAAGTCTCAGGAATAAACATTTTCGTGTCCGAGAATTAATTTTTCGCTTTTCTCGAGACGTGCTTTTGGGACGCTTGTGATGTGTTGTGCTTTTTACTGATATTCTTGGTAAGATCCTTGCACATTACTCAAAGACTTAGCTCTTTATCAACTTGATGTTTACAAACGTAAATAAGCCGCCTTGGAGACTTAAGGCCTGTTTACAAGGAGGCAGGGTTATCCTAGCAAGTGAGTTAACCCTAGCTGGAGGGCGAAAGATAGCCCGGGTTTAAAAGCAAAATTTCACAGGTAGGTTAACCCTACAACCCGGGACAACTTTATGCGCGGTTACACTCAAAGGGTCTGGAAACAATTACAAAGTTAACCCTGCTAGGCGGGTTAACCCTACCTGGAGTGTTTACAAGGGAAAAAGTCAACTCGACTGCCAGGGTAACCCTAGCACGCCCGCCTACCCGGGGAACTCTGGCTGCCTCGTAAACGCGACGAAGAAAAATAGAGGAAATATGCGAGTGCTTTGGTAACCCGTTTGCTAGGATAACCCTCTCACCTTGTGAACAGGCCCTCAGCGGACCAAACATTTCAAGCGCTAATTCTGACTAAGAGCTGACGCTCGAAACCTCACCGTCACCAACTGGCCTTGGTGGTTCATTTACCTAAGAAGTTCACTTGCCTTCCGGCGCAACCCAACAGTTTCTTCAGAAGCTAAACCTTTGGTCGTGTTCTATTGTCATCAACCGTTCCTGGTTGGTTGGGCTGGTTGGGATTTTTCGTGTTTCTACCGGGGAAAAACCGTTTTCGGTTGGTTTAGTTGATCAACTTTTTCAACCGGACTGAAACCAGGTTGAAACGGTTGAAAAGCATTTGCGTGATTATGTCGCGTGATTGTAGCCCGCGTAAGGACTATTCCCAGGAGCTTCCGCGTTTCAACCGAAAACGGTTGGAAAAGTGTTCTATTGAGAAACGTCAACCGTATCAACCAAAACCGGTTACGGTTGAAATGGTTGATACCAATAGAACACGACCTTTGTTCATATTCATCAAAAAGATGATTACGTACAAGCCATAACGTCTGTCCAGTCGATTGTACGAAGCAAGCGAATGCGAACGCGGCGAAAGAGGTGATATTTGTCATAACAATTCTGCTTGTTCGTTCTCACTCTTGTGGACTACTCAATTTCATTTTTTGCAAACCAATCGGATGCGAACAGATAACTTGTGTTTTTGTTGAATAAATTCGAAATACTACATTCAAATTTTTGTCTCTGATTGCTCAACCGCTTGTAGTTCAGTACGAAAGCAAAAAACGTACCTTACGCTGACGCCAAAGCTCGCAAATACGCCGAACGGTGTAACTATCCCTTTCATCAACGAAGTTTGAAACTTGATACTGTGTTAACGTTAACGTTGCGCTGATTTCTTGAAGTTGTGACTTATTTCTGCTTGGGTTTCATTAAAACAGGAAGTTCTTTACCCTTTATTTGTTTCCGTGATTGTATAAAATTTACAGCCTTCGGCGCTTCCAATCTACATCAATTAAACTTTGGACTTTCCACGTCTTTGGGCATATTAAAGTTAGTCAACATCTCAACTCTGCATTTTATGTCAGATTATGCTTTATTTTCTCTTAGTGACAAGAATATCCTTTACTTTTATGACATCAGAACAAATAATGAAGCCCGCTTCTAAACGTGTTGTTGTTAGATATTAACGGTTGCTTTTTGGAAGATCAAGGTCAAAAATTACCTTGTAGGCCTTCTTCTAGCCATTTTGCAAAAGCAACTAGATAGACCCATTTAACTGCCGCGTAGTAGGTTAAGGTTCCCCTCCCCCCTCCAAGCAAATTTGACGCGTATCTTTAAATAACGCACAAGGAGGGAATAAAAATCATTCAAAACAAAGAAGGAAACGAAGAGCAACTTACATGATATTTTAGTTGCTGATGAAGCAAATCCATGTAAATGTCATAGAGAAAACCTTTTGTATGCGATACCAACCGAAACAACATTTTATTAACGTCTAAAAGTTTAATTTGTACATAGTCTTGATAATTGTAACTCGTTTTAGTTGTCCCCAATTAGCAGCAATGCTAACTCTGATTGACACTTAAAAAATTTGTTGTTATTAAAGTTATTAACCAGCCAACAAAAAAGGAACCAAAATTATATCACACCTCATATAAACTACCTACGGCGGTTTGTAATAGATCGGTTTAATGTTGACACGTTCTTCACTTCTTAATAATTATTTTAAGGTTTGTGTTACTTTCGTGAAGATTTTAAGATAAAAAAGATAACAAATAATGAGGCTTTCTCAATTTTATAGCGATGTTTGTCGACCGCCCTAAGGCATAAGCCAGTAGAGGAACTGAAGTATATTTTGGTTAATAAGTGGAAAACCTTTCTTGATGCGTATCGGAAAGAAAGACAAATTTTTCTAGTCGAAACAATTCATGACCGATCAAAGCTACCAAATGTAAACAGTTTCAATAAAGTGCTTGCGTTCTTCTGAGGAACAGGTTGCTGCGGCTAGATTAGATTATAACAGATTTCCTTTCATAGTTGGCGTTTTAAGGCAGCAAATGTTTTTGCATGTGTTTTCCTTTTGCCTAGTGCTAAAAAAAGATAAAATGTACTGCAAGCCAGAATATTATCATAAAAGTGAATTAATCGGTTCAACGATTCGAAAGCAAATTATAATTCATTTGTCAAGAAAGCCTCTATTCTGACAATATAAGGCTTACGCATTTATCAGAAACAAATATTTAATCGAATCGCGACACAGTTCTCTCTTTAATAGTCTCTATACATTTCTTTACAGGTGAGGAGAATTTGATAATCTGTCCGGGGACAGCTTCCTGTCCTGGTGATCAGTTCATGTATTCTTATGACGTTGTATATCATGTCACTGTTCTGGATGACAGCGTTTGTCTGACCTTATGAACAAGTTATCGAGTCGAGATTTTCATGTTAACAAATTTGAATTTTAAATAGCGGCTGTTTTTAACAATTACTGCTCATACTAACTGCGGTAACAAATCTTATACAAGTTGGTTCCGATTGTGTGGATTCAACCTCAAAGGTAAGGGGGAAACTACGACATACAATTGAACCACTTCAGATGCTTTTGCAAAACGTTTGCCATACTTGGCGTTTTATATGATGTAATTCAGGGAGCCGAATTCTGACATTCTTTTTTTGGAGGGATTCTAATTGCCGTTAAACTACCGCATAGCTATCCCGTGATTCTTTGAAAAGAATGCAAACCTAAACGGACTACAAACTAGGTAACAACATAACGCTTTCAGTGAAATTTGGAAACTTCTTTGACGAAGTATTGACTCTTTTACAACTCAGGAGGTAAACTATTGATTTCCTATACTGCAGTATGTCTCCGCGTCGTCAGAAAAGGAGTATGAGGAAAATTTGGCCCTTTGAAATTTAACTAAAGCTTATTTGAATAAAAAGCTGAAGAAAAAATAATTTCAATGTTTGTTAGAGGATGGGGCCCCGGTAATTTGATCCCTCGTCAAGGACATTACGCTAGGCTGTGTTAAGAAATGACACGTTTCGGTAAAGTTTTGCATTATCAAGAGCTTAAAAAATAAACACTGCCCGAATAACTACTAGTCTGCCGTGACGCGTATTTAGATTATTTAAGCGGAGATAATGTAAGTATATATTTCGACGTAAATATTGATCGGCCGAATTCGCACCAAAAATGCTAGTAAGTTCACTGGAATTTTCGTATTTTACTGAATATCTGAGCCAGAAATTGTGATTATTTCTTCATTTATCGACTGCTGCTGCTACTACTGCTGCTGCTACTGCTGCTGTGAAACGCGTCTCACGATGAGAATGAAAGCGCCGCAGTTAGAAATCCTGCACGAAAGGAGCGGTCCGTCTCCTGGATTTCTCGTGCTTCGAGGACATATTTCCACATCTTTTTAGCCGTGCTGGTACACAGGTTTTCACTTTGACATTGCATGAGGCCCAAGAAATCCTGGATATGTTCCAGATAATCGAATAATCCTTACAAACTCTCGCGGAATGTGAAAATAGTCGGGTTAAGCAAATGCAAAAGTTGACCGCCATTTTGCAAGGTTTTTTGCGCCCGCCAAGAAATCATTGCACCTACAGCTAAACTATCCACTTTGAACTTGCTCAGACCGGTGGAGAAGCACTAGCGCCTGAAACGGCAAAGGAGATGTCAGATACCTCTTTCGGTAGACTTACAGCAAAAATTAATCTGCCACCGAAAATTTAGTTTGCAATAAACCAGCAAGGCGCGCCGAGTGAGCATCGCCCGGTGGCTTCTATAATGAACAGGTGCAAAACCACTTTTCTGAACTTCTATTGAAATTGCTATTAAGACATCAGGAGCAGGTTAAGCCCTTGGACATTGAGAAAATTGTATTATAACAGTGCCGTTACCTACGTGAACAATACAGCGATCCCGTCGTTGCAAAAACATTAGCTTGGAGGACTCCGGGTTGTTTAGTTTCCTCCGGAGAGAAGCCTCCCCCGCAAGTACTATTGTTGCCGCTCGTGGCATTTGTTCTACTTGAAGCGACGAAAGATGCCTTAATTCGACCAAGTATAATGCGTCGATTCACAGCCCTGGTGGTCCCGTGGATCATACCGTAAACAGTTCTCAAATTTTCCGAGATTTTCTAGATCCCCTCAGAGTTTCACTATGGGAAGTTCGCGCAATTACGAACGTTTCAGAACCAGACCATTTCCTGATGACCCAGTGGACAGGACATGAGCAGTCCTGATGTCCGTAGCGTTTCCTGCTTGTTTGGGACAAAACCTGTAGGAAAGATAAAAGTTTACGAGCCAGGACGTCATACTTTGATCATAGGAAGGAGTGCACATTTCTCCCGTTCAAACGTCGATTCCCTTTTGTCCTACCAACTCAGCGTCTCGGGAAGAAAGAGAACTGTTTTGTGGACCGCAAGATACAAAAGCTCCTAGAGCTGCAAGTGCCTAAGGAGGTACAGAAGCGCCCCATCTGTGTTTCACCACTAAATGTTGTGTCCAACGCTGGAGGAAGACATCGGCTGACAGTGGGCCTACAATGGGTGAACATATTCATCAGTACTCAAAGTTTGGAACAGTCAGAACTGACGGAACTCAGACATATTGTTCGCCCAGGGGATCAGTTTACTAAGCTCGATTTAGAAAACGGGTTTTACGATATTTCGGTACTAGAATCAAGCCTCCAATAACAAAAACAAAATCAGTTTGTCTGGAACTACCTTACCGTTTGCCACTAAAGCCAGTCAACGCCCCAAACACACAATCTGATGTACAGAAACAAAGATACAAAGTACAGTTCATGTTCAGAAAAGCACAAAACCTGAGTTCCACAGAACAGACACCAAAGACTACCAAAACAGATAAGGCCGCTTGTAAGATGGAACTGTTCAATGCCAAACAAACACGTTCGGAACGCTTAGTAAAAGTACCAGCACGATCTCTCCGGAGACTAGTTGAACGAAAAATTGTAAATTGTTCCCGAGTGTGAGATTGAGATCCTTCTTAAAGGAGATTATTATGAGTTGCATTTAGAGGAGATACGTTTCAGTTAAATGTTGTGTTGCTCTCGATGGACTGTTGTTTGTCGTGTTTTCACCATATAAAATTATATAAACGTATAGTAACTGCACTCACTCGGTAAGGTCACCGTTTTGTCCTGTGCACTGAACGGGTATGTCACAGTTACTTATTTTATTGGTTATATTTGCAAAAAATAAGGCAGTATCGATTTCTTTCCTATTGCTCACTCGGTCGCCAGCTAAAAGTTTCAGTTAGGAATTTTATTTTACATAAGTCAGGAAAATTGCACTGTTTTGGTTTGTTTTACTTGTCGCTAGCCTCAAGAAGATTGTGGAAAATTCAAGAAGACTGTGGAAGATGCTGCTCTTTTTTCTGATGTACATCCTACTCATGTCAAGCACAAACATGGCTGCTGGTAAGCATGCCCAGTACCGTAGTGAGGCTTTATAGACATTATTGAAGATTCATGATATTTTATCTTGTATTTAGATTAGGTGTTCCCAGTTAGAGGTGTGCTCATATCTAAGCTGTATTTGTACACACATTAAAAAAGTTCTCATCATCATTACTATGAAATGCATTAAAATCGACTGCGTGAACTAGCAAAGAGAAATGAAATAAATTTGTTGAGCTATTACGTTTCCATTTTCTGACAAATTTACACAGAAATTTGCTCTCCCTTACACTATTTTATCTTTTTGAATTTCAATACAGCCTATTTTTGTAGATGCAGCGCCCTTATTGACACCAACCTGCCTTTGCGCTGAATGGGTCACCCTGTCAAAATAATGTTACTCTCTTCCTTCCATCCTTCCTTACTTACCTACTCACGCTGTATCTACAGTTCACACTTGTCAACGGACATTAAAACAATTTATTGATATCTCAAGGTTCTCAGCGTTGTTCCCACCCGACAACGGATGGCAAATGTTGCAGCATTCCTTTTACCTATAAAGGAATTAAACACCATTCTTGTACCACGGCTAATTACAACAGACTGTGGTGTTCACTGGATTCGACTTACAATGGAAAATGGGGTGTTTGTGGTAAGTACAGAGCTAGATTGTTTTTAACTTCGGATAAACGTTTTTGGCAAAGGACACACAGGACATTTCAGAAAGGAAAAACATTCTATGCCCTAGTCACCTTCAATCAATGCAGTTTCCACTCCGTTTTTCAGTTTTTAGGTCACTACACGTAGCTATTGGCTTAAAAAGGGTCGCGCCACTTTGTCATCCAATCAGAGGTAAAACCAAAACCAATTGTGACTTTAACTAGCACACATTCTCCCGCACGTCGTCTCTCCTTCGTGTGTTTGCCTCGAGTTTTGAGTTCTTCACTGGATCGCATGTGTCCTTTGTGATTGACTGCAGTGGTTTCGTTGGTTTTAGTTTTACGACGCTCAACTGAAAACACTCTATTTCACCGATTACAATTTACGATTGTTATTCACGGTTCAGCAATATCAAGCTATGGCGTCAGAATACGATACCTTAGTTGCGTACCTACTAAACCACTTGAAGTTTAAGAATGACAGACTAAATTTGTAGATTAAGCTAACATTGTGTTTTCATTGTTCCTCCCATCTCTGTTCACCACACAAGTTGAATGTTTGTCAAACACGATGAATGGCCAATGCTGCAGCATACCTTTCACCTACAAAGGAGTGACTTACACTTCCTGTACTACAGCGAATCACAACAGGTTGTGGTGTTCACTGGACGCTACCTACAAGGGAAAATGGGGAAACTGTGGTAAGTAATAAATTTGCATTGTGATAAACCTATTGCCAAAGTACTGCTACTCGGGGCTTCTCTACCCTGGCTAAGAAAACACAGAACTAAACAAGCCCAGCGCTTTAGTACCGTTATAAAACCCTGATCCCGGTGTTAAGATTCTCCAAAATAGAGTTCTTACGTTTATGTTCCTGGGAAATATTTTGTACAAAAAAGTCCAGGGCGCACGATTGAAACACTGTCTATAAACAGCATGTTTTCAGTTTCCATATTTCGAGCAATTATATGCCGTTTTTTGGTCAGTTTCGTTACTCTAGTACTCGTGAACAGTAAATTTCAAACGTAATTCTTTATTCGAACATTAGGAATATCTCGTATTATTAAAACCTGGATCATTGGATAATGCAGTTCGAGAATTTTCATTGGCTTAGCCATTATGGGTTATGATCCATTATACCACGCTCTACAAATAAACTAAGCGCACGCGTGAAATTTTTAGGGCGTTTTTTTTTTTAAATTTTACTTTAGTTTTCTATATTTTGGTGGCGTTTTTAATAAAATTATTTCCCTCGTGCTTGTTGGATATGAGATAATTATAGCCAAGTTGGCGCCACGGGCGTCTACCATCTCATATCCAGTGCGCGCTGGTGGAATAATTGTTGCTTAATGTCAAATCAGTGGCTCGAGCATTCTACATGCAGCGAATACCGTCCAAATAACAGTACAAATATATAGCGATATTGTACAGTTATTTGTACAGTAGAAAACCTGTTTCCCGTACAGATCGGCGCGCGCACGCAAAACAGTCATACTGTCCCTCTGTCATTGATAAATTCATTGACTATAGCAGTTGGATAATAAATCTCTTATTAGATGTTTTGGTGTATATTTTTACTCGTTATTTGTATACGGCACAACTCGTGAAAATAGACAGCGATACTTCACGCGAAAACATCTAATAAGATATATGCATACTTGTTTACCAATGGATACTTAATTCAATTTACCTACTGGATCATAGTTAATATCTGCAGTGTAAAAAATGAACAAAATAGCTAAGTTGTCTTAACCCTTTTCTCGTTCCTTCCATTTTCCTGAAATCATTTGTGGTTCCAAAAGTCGAGTGTTCCCACAAGACAACAGCTGGCCAGTGTTGCAGCATTCCTTTCACTTACAAAGGAGTCAAACACTATTCCTGTACCACAGCTAATCACAACAGACTGTGGTGTTCCTTGGATTCCACTTACAAAGGAAATTGGGGAAATTGTGGTATGTATTTAACACTCTAGTTTTTTAATTTTTATTTTTCAATTTCTTATCTGCTGCTAGAAATCTGTGAGTCAACGTGTTCCAAAGCAGAGTCCATAGCTCGATTACGTAAAACAACGGGTGATTTGCACGATGGCGTCATTTGACTACAACTACCAGAATCCTTCACTTTCTCTGTTTCTTATGTTAATGAGGGCAATTGTTATTTAAACCCCACTGGGACTTTAAAATTTAAATAACGCAGAAAAAACAAAAGGAATTCTGGTAGTTTTAGTCAAACGGCGACAACGCGCAAATCTGCTATTATAAAGTAAACAAGGATTTGTAACATACACGTAAGGAAATTTGAGGACGTCTTCTTCTTCATTGTCTTCATTCTCGCTTCCTCCGTCGCATTCATTCGTTTTCACAAAATCACTTCAAAAAAGCTACTTTCGAATGAAATCCGTGGATCATGATACATGAGAGAAGATTAGATTCCAAAAAACGCTTCACAATTAACTCTTATTCCAGTTTTTGCTCCATTATAACCGCTGGTTTACAGTTCGTTTTCAGTTCGGTCTTGATTCTGTACGCAGTTGACAGTGAAAGATGACATGTAATTAGATGCCTCCAAAAACCTTCCTTACCACGTTACTTTGGCACGACTTCCAGATGGCACAGCTGAACGTTACTGTGCTATAAAATAAACGAGCTTCAAATTGTTGGTTTCAAATTGTTAGATTAACTGCGTTGTTTGATCGGCTTATCGTCTCTTTTATTTCTGTGAAATACTAGTCCAGTGTTTGCACAAGACAACTGGTGGTCAGTGTTGCAGCATTCCTTTCACTTACAAAGGAGTGAAGTACAGTTCGTGTACCACAGCTGATCACAACAGACTGTGGTGTTCACTGGAGTCCACTTACAAAGGAAAATGGGGAAATTGTGGTAAGTGATTTGCTTTAATAGGTTTCACTTGTTCCAAAATTCCACCCAAAAAC
>Ga0126338_10003781_pt1 | contig 10672 bp, 6 predicted proteins | sample OrbCmetagenome_2_FD_92529 | JGI IMG/M metagenome (GOLD analysis project Ga0126338, IMG submission 92529) | Coral microbial communities from Petempiche,Puerto Morelos, Mexico - Orbicella C C metagenome | ecosystem: Host-associated > Invertebrates > Cnidaria > Coral | place: Petempiche,Puerto...
CCCCCCCCCCCCCCCAAAAAAAAAATTGTAAATTGTGCGAAAAATAACTCGACAGTGAAAAGCAATTATTTATCTCGGTTTCTTCGCGATAACATATATCGTAATATACATTGCCGAGTTGGATATGCCATCGCCACAATTACAGAAGTTTTCAATTCGTCGAACTTCGTTTGAACTTTTTTTTGAACACAAGTTTCTGCATTTAATCGAACGAAATTACTTTGCACAGACAAATGACACGCGAACCAAACAAATTTTATCTCGTTTTGCGGGTTGTCTGTCACGTCGTGTAAACATGAACACCAAATCATGGCAGTCAAAAAGCCAGAGACTAGCGATCCAAGAGATAAGAATAAACCTTGAACGATAATCAAGAATATTCCCGTCTCCAGCAATGTCACTTTGTACCCCCTATGCATTTCATGTTGTTTCGCGCGGTGGGAATATCGCGACTTTCTTTAGTCACGCAATGTTAACCGACAAATTTGCATACGTGCAATAGTCCGTAGTGGAAAAACATTTAATTAAGAAGGAGATGAAGACGCCGATTTAAGGAAAATGAGGTTTTCTCTACGCTTTGGTCGATGATATTCAAATTAGCCTAACAAAAGCGTGAATGTAGAATAAAATCGTTGCGGTTTGCCAGCGAAGGTGTCGGGAATATTGAACGTACATCGCACGCGAAGCGCGTACTATTGATTGAAACAAAAAGTAGCAAAGCAAACTAAGGCAATATTAACAACATGCGAAAAAACAAGGGAAAAAAACTAATATACGAAGTTATGGTTTTAACAGAGAAGTACAATATTGTCAAAGAGTGATTCAGTTCGTATTATCTGCATTTCAGCCTGTTTGTCTGGCTCCGGTTAACAGAACGTCGACATGCAATTGATTCCTATTTTTAATTACAAAACCACCTAAACAGAAGGTTGGAACTATAAACCTTTCATGAACTGAATTTTTTCAGGCCAGAAGCTAGAATGTTCTGAACATGAACGACGTCTTTTGTTTGGAAAGTTTAAATACGATTACTTGGCCCCCTACTAATCGTGTGTGTTTTTTTTAAGCTATCTTCCCAAGACAATCACGATTTGTGGCAGGTCACGCAACGTTAACCGGCGTATTTGCATAAAGGTTGATGTACTGCAAATGTTTCTAAACAGAAGACGAGAAGTGAGCGCTAATCAATATGAATTCAAGTACAGTGAGCTTTTTGAAAGTTTTGTGTCAACAGTATTCAAATAAAGTTAAATTGCTCGATGTGGTAGTAAATTAATTCACCGCGGGTTCGGTGTGAGCTGAGAAGTCGAACGCGACGACAACGGGCGCAGTGCTTGTAAAAATGTGTGTTGGTTCAGAAAATCTGTGTACGCCATCAAGTAACAGTGAAAGCAAATTCAGATCTTAAGTGAGACCTCAGAGGGAAAATTGAATTGTCAGACACTTTTATTTATGTTATCAGCTGTAAAAAATAGAAAATAAATACAAATTCATTTTACAAACCTGAACTGTCGATGGAACTGCTTCTCGACATAGACCGGTAGGACCCATATGAATGCTGAGTTTTAATGTACTGAAATTAAAGGATCAATACAAATCTCAGAATTACTGAAGAAAATTCTAAGCTTTTTCAGATCTCTGTTACCGATTACTGCTTTCGATATTCGTGACATCTGAAGAGATTATAGTAGTGGTTCTTATTACAATACAATGTTCCTTTCTCACTGATTTGGCAGAAGACTATTTCCCCCGTTTATGACTATTCACAGGAAATTGATCTTAAATGCTGTTCGGCTCTCGGATTCATCAAATCTTGAGTGTTTTCAACCAAACTTAACCGTTGACGGCTACGATATTTAGCTTAAACAGGTATATAAAACGCCTCTGAAATATTTCTTAGCTTAGAGTTAGAAAAATTAAAATAGCACACAATGCAATTAGGAAAAGATTGAACACCCGGAATTTCGACGGCAAAGTAACGGTGCTATATTTTCTTAAAATGCCAATCCATTTTGGAAGCGAGTGAGAGAATGGAATTTACTGGAACGCGAACTTCAAAATCTCTCTGGCTAGCGTGAGCCGGCGTTGTGAAATACCCGATCACATTATTCCTACTCTTCGCCGGATGTCAGTTGGAAATACAGTAAAATCCAAATAACTCACTCTTTTTTTCTCCTCAGGCTCCGGTTTATTCGCCTTGGCTGAGTAGGACTGAATCGCCACCGAATTTTTCCGATTCCACATCGACATCTTGAAAGCAATAATCAACGTCTTCAACAAAGGTCGCAGCGACGAAGCCCTACCGGCATCATGTATATTTCATAGCTGTTTTGAGTTTCAGTTTCCTTTTATAATGCATTATAATGGTTTACCAACCAGCTTCTGTATTGTCTCGTGACGTTGATGTTGCCTTGGTAACTAAGGGCCAGTGCAGTATCTGGGAAGAGGACGAAAAACAGAAACTACTGCGACACGACACAACAATTGAAAAACCTAATATAAGAAGTTCTTAATAGAAGTCATTTACAGTAAGCGATGCGTTTATTGTAGTACAACCTCTCCGCGTGTTGTTTGTCTTGTTTAATTCTGAATACTGTGGGATTAGGGGGAGACCCGATTTCTGTCCAAGGGTGCTATATATTTGTAATTTCCTGTCCTAAAACGTTGTTTCCAATTTTCAACATTGACCCTAGCACCAGTACGGTCGAAATAAGTTATGCAAGAGGCTATCGCCAAGCTACTTGTAGACAAGTTAAATATCGTGAACTTTGAAGCCATTTAGATATTAAGTCAGTTGTGCAATCGTTGAGGCGTAGGTTATTGTAGACAAGACAAATCTTGTTGAGTCTAGCTCAATCGGGCGAGTAAAGGGCGAATAATCATATTCGCTCTTGAGTGATTGAGCTGCTTGTAAAAGATCACGAGATGATTTTCCCACCAAATTTTAAACTACGAGCCATTTTCTGTAAATAATTATGTTGCAAGTTCAAGAATGCAGGTACCTATAAAGCTCGAGCAGACTTCTCGTAACAACCACTCAGGTAATAAAACCAATATTAATAATTCAACATTCTAAAATCCTTTCAGAGATGGGGTTTTAAGATCAACATAATTTACGACCGCAAATGATATTGCGCTCCAGATTAATTCTACCGCATGCCCAGCGGCCGAGAAGTCTGCGAGCCATAATTTTTCTTGGGGATTAAGTCAAGATTACAGAAAATCATACAGACACCCTTTACAGCTGACGTTCTGATTTCGCCATAAGAGGTGCGCTATCAGCCTTGTTGGCGGAATTGCTTTCATTTTCAGGAAACGAAAATATTAGAATGTCGAATATTGGTCTTAAAGTCGCAGCTAATAGAAAAAAGGTCACTGTTGATAACAAACCTCTGAAAGATTGCACCTCACAGTAAATTGGTCTTTTAAACACTCGAATTCTAAAAGGAATTGCTTTACTGTTGTTGCACCTAAATCCTTTTAAACATTTGTTTAGTTTGTTTGGTACAAAATAACAATAAATAAAATTAAAGGGAACAGCTATACAGAAAAAAGCCTAGAGAAACTAAAACCAGAAAAAAAATTATTTATTTATAACTATCATCGGCGCATGGATCACCACTTTTCTTTTGCTATAAGACTAAACAACAGCAAGGAGAAAATACCATGAAAATGTCGTGCAATTTCGATAAGCTTCCACCACCCCCTCCAAAAAACTACTAAAAGATTCCCAAAAGCCTCTCCTCAAATTAGACTTTGACGCAGAAATCCCTCTGATAGTATGCCCTCCCGAAAATAATAATAAGCCCTCTAAAATAAGCTCATTTAAAAAGACCTTTAAACAAAAATAAGCCGAATACTCACCACCGGAATTTTATTGTAAATCACAAACGAGGCCGATTCTGTGAGAAAAAAATCCGAGGGGTGGGGGCGGAGGGGGGGAGGTACCTTACAAAGTGCTATACCGGGGAGACTCCACCCCGAGGTCCAACTCCTTAGCCTGTTGTATACCATTTTGACAGAAAAGGTACCCACTCCGTACACATTTCACAAACTTTCATAACTAGACCGTGTTATGAATAAATCGCCCAAAAGAAAGTCTTCTTGTCATTTATAGATAAAACAGTACAGCCATAAGGTGCGTTTGTTCGAAACATTTGATTAAACAAACGCCCTTTAAAATAACCAGATGACAGATTTCCCTACCTTTTCATACACCTCAACTTGTGAAATCCCTACCCTTTTATGTAGGTGAAGCCAGAGAAAGGTACCCCTTTCTGGCGTAGCTTCCCCGTATTATTTATAGAGGCGACCCCCCCCCCCCCGGAGATAAAATTCAAAGTCTGTCGGGTGTCTGCAAGAATTATCTCTGCAGTCAGCTAGTGTTCGCCAGCGGACGTTGTTTTTGGGAGCTGACCAAAAAGGTCGCGGTAATACTTAAACGCTACATCGATGGCTAAAAAACTGCATTACACAGTAATATAACCGTCAATTATCATTTTGAGGACACTCATTATTCGAAATAGTCTACGCGTAGTCCTAGCTTTCATTCCTTGCTACGCATCCTCGATCAAAACATGTTGATCTAGAGGAATTCTCGACTCCATCCAGAGCCTTTGGCTTCTTGTGCGCGACAAATGGGAGAGCACTGGGGTTGAGAATGCAACACGGCCTCTTGTGAAACGGAAGACTGGGAGCAAGAATGACGCATGTACACCCACGTAATAAACAAATGAGATCACGTGCGCGGCACGTCGTCTTTGCTAATTTACTAGAACTGTAGACTAATTTACTACAACAGTGAAAAGGTATTGCCCCAATATATTTTTGGAATGACTCTTTCCAGTTTGATTTGCATACTTATACAGATTAGTGTCGCTTGTCCTGCGGTCACAGACAGACTTACGTAGCACCAACCTCGTTCTCAGGAATTTACCCTCGAAGTTTGCACCTTGGAAACGAGGTTGACGTAACATGGGATCATTCCAGTAGGCTGTTTCAAAACTAGTTGATAAATTTTTTTTAAAGAAAAGTTTTCTTTGCTCTCCTAGCTTGATTACAGAAAGCACGCAATTGAAGCTCCATTTCTGATATTATTCACAATTTGCCACTTTTCAAGGGCTTTCTATCCTTTGAGGAGTTTCTATATTGCAGAGGGAATGTCCATACAGAAAATACTTCAAACTTGACGTCAATGCTAATAACTGGCTGTTTTACGCTTAATTATGTAATTCAATTGTATCATCTTCTTTTCTGTTATCCTTTCTGGTTTCGTGCATGGTAATATTTAAAGAACTTCATTTATCGAGCAAAGTGATTTTGTATCATTTCTCAGTCAAAAACAAAGCTTCAGTTATCTACAAGAAAGCATGCCTGTGCAATATTCACACAGAAACTATTACGAAAAATATCCAACGGAAGCTTATTTCGGGACAGAGGTACGTCTTTTGATTACGTCGAGTTCTTCAATTTATTGCGCATCGTCACACTGAAAAAACAGCACACATATCGGCGGAAATCAACTTCAGCACAGCTTCTCCAGCCGGTTTTCCGTCATGAATTCAGAGAGTTTCTCAGTTTCTTCGACCGCACAAGCGACCTGCCTCTTGATCCGGGGGGGAGGGTATACGTGAATCCCGGGAATTTGATTTTGACTGGATTTCTAAGTCGACTCAACTCTGAGTCAGTTCAAATGACGACATTTCGTTTCGGAGAGGCGTCATCTCGCTTATTGTCTCTTTTTGTTTCTTTGCTCTCGGACGATTTCGCCACTCGAGTCGAATGATAATACTTCAATCGTTCCTGCAAACAGCAACAGAAAAAAAGTGAAACATAAGAATAGTTCGGTGGAGCAGCGTACACATGACACATTATGCTATGAATTATATAGTAGCAATACTAAAAATTGTATCGCAATATGCTCTTACAAGGAACATCGTAAAGTGCCCCATGTAACTACCCTCTTTTAGCAAAATTTTCGCAGTCTTTTCCTAGCACTTCTTTCTGAAAATCGACGCTATATAGTAGCTTTACAGCACGTAGGCCTATCCGTCATAATAAATAAAAATGTCAGTCATAATTAAAGAATTGTCTCGTAAGAAATCAGAACAAGGAAAACACTTGCTAGAAACAATGCAATATAACATCAGAACAGGGAAATATAATTTTTCATATTGGGCCATCTTAAACAAATATCAAATCAGTTTGGCACTGGTTACTGTGTTGCTGTTATAATGTTATTTCCATTGCTTACTGATAGCAAGCCAAGGTATACGTTTAAGGGCGCTACATTCCAAACAATAAATTCTACCGCTCCTTTTGGGGCATCGCTAGTTTTTGGGATTGCAATTTCCCGAACCTTACACGTATTAATCTTAGGCAGTAAAAATGAAACAAAAATAACAATTAATCAAGAAGCGAACGTTCGAGGACACTAATTAAAAGAAAATGCGAAGACAATTTTGATGCCGAGGGAGATTATAGTCCGTGATAGAAAAGTCACCAACTGATATTTCATTTATGATAAAGTTTTCCAAGAATCCTTTGTTTCTGTAGACATTTTCCAATGAAACCTTTCAGATTGTAGAAGTTGGTCGCTGGAAGCAAACGTTGACTTTGAACTGCACCCAATCAGATTCCATTCGTTCATTGGTTAGGTACATTTAAAGCTTTCGGAGATTTTAATTGGTTTAGAGCACGTGAACAGTTAACGCCAAGCTAGCACCTCCCCACGTGTAACGCCCCATATTTGGGAGTATCCCAAATTATAATCAATATAATATTTTTTCTACCGCGCATTTGGCCAAAACACTTGGCCAAAACTAAGGAATATCTGGGAATGTTTCGCAACTTTGTTGCAAATTGAAAGTACTTTTTGTAGTTACTCTGGTCCACTAGCACAATAAACCTAACGGACTTGAGAAACCAAAGCTAAAGCAAGCAACCGATGCTAAGTAATTCGTCAAGCGCGGGAAAATACGCGCACAACAAGTCACGAGCTGCTTTAATTTTCTTTCTTGTGATTGGCCGAAATAAAAAACCAGTATGTTTGTTCTGATTGGACAAAGAACGTTGCACGTGATTTTATTGCGTAAAACCGCTGAAAAAGAGACCAGTAGGTGTAAAACAAAGGCAAACGCAATTATTAAGGCGGTTTCCAATTGAATGAGGTATACCCAAAGAGCAAGGTAGTCAAAAGGGTCAATCACAGCAACAGATAACCACATTATGAAGCTACGTTATGAACTAATAACTAGAACTCAAAGCAAATACATCAGCGCTAGTCACGAGAAAACGCGATTCAACAAGTCACATTGTTCTTCTTTTTTGAATTTGATTGGTCGATAGCATAAGGAGGCGCGAGATTCTAAACCAATCACAGAGTGCACTAGTCTCACTAACACTAATAAAACGTCGCCGCTGATTGGTTGACATGTGTGATTTTAGACCAATTGTAAGTCGTGATAAAGCATAATGGTAAAGCAGACAAAAGCTAGGCAATTTCTAATAACAATATTTTGAGAGGAAGCCACATGAGCCACAGCTGGTTTTTAAGCGGGTCCTTTAGCCTGGCCGAGTTGGAATTTGGAGATGTTGGTTTTCGTGCAGGGAGGAAAACCGGAGAACCCGGAGAAAAACCCTCGGGGCAAGGCGAGAACCAACAACAAACTCAACCCACATATGGCACCGGGGGCCCGTTTCTCGAAGGTCCCGAAACGTTTTTGCACCCGAAAAGCCGTAGCGAAATCTCCAACCTTATGATTACATAGCTGTTTTATTCACGTATACTAAATATGAACAGAGGTTCCCTTCATACAAGAAGTTTCAGGCGTATACACCTCTCTGTTTTTAGATACAGATTAACTAAAAATGGCTTTGCGGACCCGAAAAGTTTCCGTGGCTTTCGAGAAACGGGCCCCAGGCCGGAATCAAACCCGGGTCACGTTGGTGGGAGGCAAGCGCTCTCACCTCTGCGCCATCCCTGCTCTCCTTTCTCCGACACTCAGTTGAAAACGCTCTTATAACACGTTAAAAGCTGTACTAAACTATCCTAAACTACAGTTTCATTCTTACCAATTCTTGGTTTGCTCTGTAAGTTTTTCGCTGCTCTTTGGGCCATTCAGTTAAAAGTTTTCGCTCAACCTCAAGTTCAAGCTTTTGTTCATCCGTCAAAGGTGCGGCTAACCTAAATCAAAAGCCAGTTTCAGTTGCTACATCAACCACAAGTCAAAGCAAAGCCAAATATTTTCAAGTCCTCAATTCTCCACTCTGAGTTCTATACATTTTCTTTCTAAAGAGAATTTCATAGTACTTGAAAACAAGAGTACACTCTTCCTGGGGTGATCTTCGTTTAATTAGTCTTAAATCTGAAAGTTAATTTTAATCTAAACTACTCAAGACTATCTTTACTCTCTCATTTTCCTCTTGAAAGTGAAGTGTCAATGCATGCTTGCAATTCAGCATTTCTTCTAGTTATCTCGCCTCAAACACATACTTATACTCGTAGGTCCGGTCTAAGCATTTCACCATTATCAGGTTGAACGATTGCCCCTGTCATGCCACCACTCTAGATTTTAACCAAGCTAAATGTACAGTCGCACTTATATCATCATTTGAATTCAACATTATGATACCTTGACGTTTGAACCGGGCCTTACCTTAAAATTTTAACCCAAAAGCCAATTTGCCGCAAGCATATAAGACAAAGAAAAACATAAATACATGTGATACATTTTAAGTCATAAAAACCATGAATCATAAGGATTGAAACAACTTACAGTATTGCCAAGGGCTTGACTTGTAACATATTACTCAACGCAGTGACTGTCCACACCTTAGCATCTTTTGCGCGTAGTTCTCTTACTTCCTGAACCTGAAACATGTAAGTACAACAAAACATGTTGGCACAATACAACTCGAAAGTGTGAACTACAGAAAGATACAGAACTATGCATTTATAAATTTACACCAACAGGGGATGAGCAGTAAAATCATCACGTGAAAGTACTGCTCAGTAGCTTTCACTTGAATGGTCACACACTAGGATTTCATCTGTGGACTTCACAGTTAGAACCACCTTGTGCAACATAATAAACTGTACCACATGAAAGTACTGCTCAATAGCTTTCATTTAAATGGTCACACACTAGGGTTACATCCACAGACTTAAAAGCTAGAACCACCTTGTACAGCATAATAAACAGTGCCACATGAAAGTACTTCTCAAAGCTTGTATTTGATTGGCCACAAACTAGGGTTTCCTCTACAGAGTTGGAAACTAGAACTAACTCGTGTACCATAATAATAATAAGTAACACACGAAAGTACTGCTCAATAGCTTTCATTTACATGTTTGTAGTTACCTCTTTTTTGGTTAATTTATCCTTGAAACTGTTCATATAATCTGTATCATGCTGCCACCATATATGATAACCAGGATCCTGTGAGACATTTACAGTGAAAGAAGTCCATTAAAAGTACTCTGCTCATAATCGTGTTGTTTTCTCTTCATTTGAATTGATCTAAGAATGTCTACAGATGACAATACAAATACAAATTCATTGTTTTGAATAAATTACATTATGTGCAAAAAATTTCTGACATTTTATTTCAAACGTTTAATTTTCGGACACTTTTCATCTCATTTCAGACAAATTCCAGACAAAAATTTTGCACACTTTGCTGAAACACAGTTAAAGTAAATTTGTGTCTAGATACAAAAACACAAATTAGACTGAAACAACGTCTATGAAAATGATAGTTTTACTGCAACTCAAGGTTTTACAAATATATGTATACACCGACCAGAAAATAACACAAATCCTATCAAGCCGTTACACCTGTCAAGTAATGTCTCAACTAGAGATTGCTCCCTAAAGCCTGGCATAAGGGAAACAAAGAGCTTTGGACCTACTTCCAAGTTTTAAACTGTACTGTAAATATTTGGGACACTTTAAAATTTTAGATGGTTTTATTTTTAGGACATTTTTTGTCTGAAATTAAAATCATCCAAAATATTTTGCTCATAATGTACTGAGCACAAGATAGATTTTCAGTTTTTTTGTTAAAACAAATTGTGTTTATTAATTATAATCAATTGATTAATTGATGAATTAATATTTATACATACAATTTAATTTAGAAGTACAAGTCACGTTGTCAGAGAAAGGATTTATTTAGATATCTGATACCTTAGTAAACTGCAGAGGAAAGGGTTTGGCTGGATGATAACATACAAACATAGTTTGATCTGCTGACATAGTAATCTTGGGTCTGAAAGAAATATATAGAGGATATTACACGGTGGCTCAAAGATATGAATTTTATGTTCTCGTGGCAAGAACAATATCCCACTTGTTTGCTTCGCTCACTCGTGAGATATTGTTCTTGCCACGAGAACATAAAATTCATATCTTTGAGCCAACATGTAATGTTCTTTTTGTTATATGGAGAAACCAATTCAACAAAAGCAAAAGGCGGGAATCGTGACTTCATTGAACGATACGACACTCACAAAGGTGACATACGGAAATACGCCTCTCGGGTCCCGGATGAAGTGGCGTATGGAATCTACGAGTGGTTTAGTTCCCAGTAAAACACTCTTCTCCATATAATAAATAGTTATATCCTACAATCAGGAATGTCTAAATTCTGTTACAACTGTAGAGATCAC
>Ga0126338_10003782_pt1 | contig 10672 bp, 9 predicted proteins | sample OrbCmetagenome_2_FD_92529 | JGI IMG/M metagenome (GOLD analysis project Ga0126338, IMG submission 92529) | Coral microbial communities from Petempiche,Puerto Morelos, Mexico - Orbicella C C metagenome | ecosystem: Host-associated > Invertebrates > Cnidaria > Coral | place: Petempiche,Puerto...
TGAAAGTGAAGAATGATCATCGCAGTAAATTTTCCAATTTAAGCAATTGGAAAGAAGAAGCCTGAAAAAATCAGGGCTTCAACGGGATTCTAACCTGTGACCTCTGCGATACCGGTGCGATGCTCTACCAACTGAGCTATGAAGCCACACATTGGGAGGGAGGCCACTTAATTGAGTTCATATCTTCCCGTGAGAAGTGGCCTAGCTCCCAATGTGTGGCTTCATAGCTCAGTTGGTAGAGCATCGCACCGGTATCGTGGAGGTCACGGGTTCCAATCCCGTTGAAGCCCTGATTTTTTTTTCAGGCTTCTTCTTTCCAATTGCTTAAATCAGAAAATTTACTGCGAATGTATGGACTGTCCACTGGGACAAAAAATGTGTCTGTTGTAGAGAGGAGTCTGCTGTGGAGAGGTGACCATTAGTGGAGGTTCAACCGTATAGTCTATATAGTTTTAAAAAAGAAAATAACGAGTGAATATGTACGTAAATTCTCAACACGTACCCATTTAAGACTAGTGCGTCCTAGGCCTCCTTTTTTCCATCCCAGTCATGTCCCCAGTGCATTTCTATACCAAAAGCACAAACAATATACGTGTGTTTTAAAGTTGAATAGGAAGGGTGTGGTTTTTTATTAACGGTAATAAAGTTGAAATTTTCTCCAATGGTCACATTGGGAACAGAGGAAAGTGGAGAAAGAAAAAGAGAAAGCATCATGGAGACTAGCAATTTTTTCCATGGAGTAGCCATGTGTAGTCACAGAAAATGTTGCTCTGAGTTTTTCACTCACATTTCTGAGCATTTTAGTGCATATTTCAGGCTCCATTTCAGGCTCCATTTCAGGCTCCATTGAGCCGATCACTCTGATCTGGGTATCATTGGAAAGATCTTTTCCTCCTGCAGAAGTTGAGTGTAAATGATGCCAATTTTGGTCAAAGCTGATGACGCCAGGAGTGGAACAAAGGCCTAGGCTTGTCACGGCTGATTACGGGCGGCATGGAAGTCAATGGGTTCAGTTGTGTGCACAACAGCGTTGATCAATCCTGTCTTCTTAAAAACTGTTTTGAAAATTAAAATGCCGCCATTGTAGTTATCTTTGAGTTTAAGGTCTTCAAGTATCAATTGTTTTGAAAAAAATATAATGATGTCTGTCTTCCACGTGCCAACAAGTTGTCTACTCCAGTGTCTCGATTCTAGGGATACAGTATTGTGCAAAAGAAATCTGACAAAATTTGTCCTTTGTACTCGCAAATTTTTCGCAAAAAGTCGTTGCAATTTCAGAAGGTAAGGTAACTTTAAGGTTGTTTGGTAGCATTCTAAACAAAAACTCAAGAAGCAGTGAATTTTTCTGACATGAACCAGCATGAACAACATTGTCGGACATACTTATATAAATTAACCAAACTCATATCAAAAATAGATTCAATGATCCTACAGTTAAATTGGCTGTTTCTGACCCAAAAAGTGACTACCTCACAAGTATTACCCCAAACGCAAAGCTGTAGCAACTTTGATTCTCGAACCTGTTTATCAGTGAAAATGGCCAATGTTCAAGTAGGTCAAACTGGGCAAATATAATAGCCAGTCTCGCACTTCCTTAATTCTCACTTGTGCAGACAAACAACAAATCGTCCCGTGAGCAGGGCTACAATTGCACAACACATGTTAGGAAGTTTGTTACTGATGTGACTAAACTGTGGTTCTAAAGTGTCACCTTTTCATTGTGTGTTGGTTACCTCAGCAAAGATGGACAGATGGCTCTGGGAAGGAGAATGCTTTAATGGCTGATAATGTACTGTAGCTCAGGCAATCTGAGTTTGCACATCTGCATTTGTATACTAGTAGAATTCAACTAGAACTCAATATAAACCCAAAATTTCATCTGAGAAGACAACACTAAAGCTGCCACTTACAGGAGTTACTAATTCACATCAATGCCAGTGAAGTGCAGGTTCATCCTATTGTTTTCTTCACTGATGAGGTCATAAGGGTCAATTCATTAAGGCCTTCTTCTGACTATATTTTGCAAGTCTGATAAACCTGGTTGAAATCTTTATGCCTTCAAATTTAGTGTGCTTCCTTTTAGTATTAAACATTTTTCTTTATGTTTTGGTAGAGAGGATTTATGATTTCCAATTAATTTCACCCATTTTGCAGAAAATTCACAGCTTATGACAGTCTAGATTCCAAAAGAACTTGTAATATAATCAAACCCTTTTGTTATCTGTCACCATCTTTGACACAGTTTCACTTTCATTTAAGCATATGTAGAGCATTTTAGATGAAATCATGCTGCCAACAGGAGTTTACACAATAAGAGAAAAGGATAGATCTGCTCTTTCTGAGGTTGTTTGGGAAAATTCAACAAAGCTATAACCTAGATATCCAGGTTATTGTGCCTGTGAGACTGAATTGGGCCACTAGAATGTAAAAACTTTGGGCATGCTTGAAAGTTTGTCATAACAGAGAAATAATTACAATTAAAGGTGTTCATGTTATCAGCATTGCGCTTTATGTATAACAGGGACACGACATAATTATCTTGCCATAACAACGCAATGGAATACCCCACAAAAGATATAGATACAGGTACATGAGTAACAGTGTCCTTACTTGGGTATCCTATATGTTTTAGGGATTGGTGAAACACCATTGGCAGAACACTTGAAAAGGCAAACAAAATTCTCCAAGAAAAAGTCCAGGAAACAATTACCTCTCCAGATATTTAGCACACCAATCACGCCAAGATCAGAACGATCAAAGCCAATGGAGCAAGGTAGTACAATTTATGCTCATATTGTTAGACACTTACAAAAGGAGACTGGTACTTGCCTAGGTGCTGGAGTGAGGCAACTCATATAGGTTATTATGGAGGTGGACAAAACCTGGGCCCAGGCCCATGGGCTACCCTGTGGGCCCCTATGGGCCACCCTCCAAAAAAAGAATAGCTATATTAATTATTAATTAGTTTTTTTCTAGTTTACTCGCCACATTGGTAACTACATTTCTCTGTGATGATGATCAGTAACAGTTACTTTGCTTCTAAAGGAAATAAAAATGTACATGCAATAAAAGTAAAGTAATTATATTAAAAAAATGAGACCATACGGAAATTTGAAATAATTCTTTGAGGAGGAAAAACACTTCTCAAGTGAAACCCTCACACATGATTTTTGGCAAGTTTTGCTTAAAAGCCACTGTCAAAGCTATCGATGAATCGGTCAGTGTAAAACGCAGACTGCGGACTGCAGACCAGGGGTAAAATACAGTCTGAGGGTAAAATAGAATAGTAATAATTAAAAAAAACATGACAATCAAAATCCGGATAAAATGAAGACTTGGGAGTGTTCATACACGTACCTGTAATTTTTTTTCCAACATCCCGAAAACTTAAACAAAAGGCATTTCCTAGCCTTAGTCAAACATTATATTATCAACCTCAAGTTCTTGAGCTCCTCATTTTGTTGAACCATGTTTCCCACAAGGGCACGAACTAATCGTTATTCTATGCATCTTACCTTTGTTTACATGTCGGCCATTTTGAATTTTGTTTACGCGATTAGGTCTGGGACCGACCAACTCTTGCAGTGCATTCCCTTCATCCTGTTTTCATTGACAAAGTCTTAATAACATTCAAACCACTGCATCTCTTAGTTGCTTCAAATGGCCTTGGGATTGTTAAGAACACAAGGCAAGCAAAACACGACATCACAACAACAGGGCAAGCTAAACTTCTAGGTATCGTGCCTAGTTTGTGTGTTTTGTGAGTCCTCACGTGACAGTTTATGGGTACGAACACTCTTTATTTCATCCTTATGACTCGTTTTTCATTATTATTATTTTATTTTACCATCAGTCTGCATTTTAACCCTGGTCTGCAGTCTGCAGTCTGCTTTTTACACTGACCGTCAATGGATCGAATTATACAACCACCTTTGTTGCACAGCAAATAGTCTTTAATTTGCTGACAACATAATATCACTAAAGCTAGCAACACCTATACACTACAAATCAAGCAATAGTCGCATTTACTCAAAAACAATTACGCATAATACTAGTACCCGGTCTACCTCTCAGACTACTCATGCTGCCAAAGCTCTGTCACATGACATCATGTCCTCAAACCCACAAGATTTTGATAGCTTATTGGGCTTATGCAAACCCACAAAAACTCCTGATTAGTTCTAAATAGGTCGCTTTCCACCACTCACTCGATTTAGGGGGAGGAGTGCCTTTCTCGAACAGTGGCTATTTATCGGGCCTACAAGTCAAAGTCATGTCCTTTAATTTTTGTTTCAAAAATTAATAGCTAGTAATTAATAATTAGCTATTGATAATTAATCTAGTTATTCCTTTTTGGGAGGGGGGCCATAGGGTAGCCCTTGGGCCTGGGCCCAGGTTTTGCCCACCCCCATTGAAAGGGTAGCCAACACTTATCCATCAGATAAAATTTAAAATGATAAGAATATGGATGTTATTGTTAATTAGGACTTAACCCTGGATATAATTTACTCAAGCACTTCTGGGGCCCATGTTTATATAGACCCTTTCATAAAAGGGGGTCAATTTAAAAGTGTTTTGTATACACTTAAATCAGTCTCACGGAACTTGTTTTAGAGTAAAAATTCTTTTGATTCACCAACTCAAACAGAGTAGTCAATACTTACAGTGTACATGTAAAAAGGAATTTGCAATTGATAACCAATAAATGAAAAGGGTCTATATCATTAGACAACTTGCAGATTCTATAGGCAATATGTCGCAAGCTACAGTTGTGGACTAAAGTCTTTGGGACACTTATGTAATGTAACTAATTATCTGTGTTTTAAACCTGAAGTTCCTGTTCCCCTCCCCACCTAATACAATGTTGAAAATGAGGAGAAATTGCTGGTACTAGTTTTCAACATGTGCGATGGTGGGCAAGCTTAGGCAGGTGAAGTTGTATTTGCATCTGGCGTGTTTGCTAATGTGCCAAGAGTACAAAATTTTTCCAATGACTTCTGTCCATGATTGTAGATGTAAGATAATTTGTATTGTACTTTGATTCACTTGTCCAGAGGTTGCTTTCACTGCACTTTAATACACACTCATCAAATGTGTTACTCTATTGGACCATAGTTAATAGAGGCAATGGTTGTAAAAACTGACAAAGTTCTTTGTTGTTTGATTTTGTTCGTTTTTTTGGCCTTGACTGAGCACAAAGCACAATTTTTGTGACTGAGCAATGTAAGCATTTTGGTTACATAATCATAATAGTGTATAAGCAGTCTTGGAAATAACCACTTGCCTGCTGGCCATATGGAAGTGTGAAAAGTGTCGGGTGAGTACAAATCATTGCTTACTTGCCCATTTTGCAAGTGCGTGGGAGTTAAGTGTCTTGCCCGAGAACATAACACAGTGTCCCCAGCCAGGGCTTGAATCCAGACTGCTCAATCTGGAGACAAGCACACTAACCATGAGGCCACTGTGCCTCCTCTAGTTTATCTACAGTCTAAATACCTTTTGCTCACCACCAGAAACTAGTCACTTATTGTATAGGCTTGCCACTTCCATTTCATAACAAAAAATGTAGGGGTAAACACACATTTTTTAAAGTTGTTGATCTTTTTTGAAAACTTTTATGGTGCCTGTTACTTTTTTCCTGTCACCTCCCCAGTAAAACATTTGCATATCTTGCACTTGTTTTGCATGTGCATTACGCCTTCCAAGGGTACAAGTTTACAGTAGGATTTCAGTATAATTTTTGACAGATAACAGCTAGTTTGTCAGCTGGAAGATGTTAACAGTTAGTGGTTAGTGATATGCTGCTATTCTGGTGTTCCTGGTTTATTAAACTTGATTTGGTCACAGTAGGGAAATTTAACTTTCATTTTAGTTGTGTACTTGGTAGTGCAGTTGATTGCGTCAATATCACTCCCAGCGCACATGGTGCTTAAACTATGCCTTCCGTGATGCAAAGGACACAGTATGCACCTGCCATAAACATTGATAGCACTCCTTTTTATTTTCCCTTTTGACAAGAATACCCTCTGAACAAGAACCTACCAGTGCTTTTTTACCTTTGTTTTTTCTCAAGTTGAGCCAGCATTAGTTAGGTCAGATGGCATACCAGAGGGACAAGGTTGTTTCCTTGCTAAGAAACAAGTCTCATGAAGATTTATCTTGCAATAGAAACTGCTTCAAAAGTGAAGTGCCTGTGTTGTAGTTATCTTTGGGTTTAAGTCTTTTAGTATAATTTTTCATGCAAGGAAAAAACGTCAGTCTTCCTCATGTGGACAAATTGACTACTTCGAAATGTCTCAATTCTAGGAATATATGTGAATTCGGTAGTGCCAGCTGTTTGTTTAGTTAAAACTACAAAAAGCATTAATGTAAAAAAATATCGATCCATGATCCTAAGAAGGCGTCTCATTAATGGACCAGATAATGAAAAACGTGTGATTTGTGAATCATTACACCAGGCGAGTGGATTTTGAGAGTTACTTAGTTTGCAACACTGTATAAGCAAAAAAACAAAAGATTGCTCACGGTCATGGATTTTCCAACATAAATCTTCAGGTCTTTGTTTGGTCCTTTGATGTCTGCCACTCTCTTCTGTTGACTATGGTTGGGCTTACAAAGTTGATAGATATTCTAGCATTAGGTTATTAAATTTGTTGTTACAAGCTAATTCTAAACCCCTCTGGAGAAATCTTGTGTGAATTGCTAACAGTAATCCAACAGTGAGTGACACAAATTTCAATATCCTCTTCAATGATGTTTTGGCAGATAAAATTTTTTGAAGGATGAATGGTAATTTTTTTTTATTTGTGGCAAGACATGTGGCTTGTTTCAGTATTTTCATATGTAATATAAATATTTGTTAACTTTCTGCTGGCAGCAGAAGGTTGATAAACAATGTTGCACCTGACTCCACTTTTTTTAATGAATGTTTTTTCTTTTATCTGTACAGATGTGGAATATTCTGCAGATACAGAGGTCAGTAGCCTAACACAGCTCCAGTATTTTGTGCTTATCACACCAATGTGGTAGTATCCATTGTATTACTTGGCATGCAAAATCTGTATGATTCATAATTGAGGTGTTCTGGTTATACTGAGTAGCTGCCCCTGTAGAACTATGTGTAGTTGAATTCCACACACTAAGTTTATTTGCGCTTAAACAAGCAATTCACTGAAAGAAATGGAATTCAACAACTGCTTGAACAGCTGCTTTTTTCGAATGGATAACCTCAGCCATTTGAACAGTGGATTTTTTTTGAACACAGGAATAATTTTCTGAATGGATCTAACTCCAACTGTTCGAAGAGCATCCTATCAATCTTAAGTGGATGATAAACAGATTTCAAATTGCAAGCAAACAGTTTTTAGATTTCCAAACAGATACCCATTAGTGGACATTTTCTCAAGGGAGGACACATTCACATGTATCTGGTGACGGTCGATCACTTCTCTGACTAGATAAAACATTTCTTTGTCTCCATTGATATGTTATTTGTTTCAACACAAAATGCAATATCTTTGTGCTGTCAGTTTCAGGTGTTTTTGCTTTAACAAGACTGTCTGATTACTGTAGAATATGAAGATATGATTGATCATCACAGTTATACACTTACACACAACTTAAGCAGTTGTGAAATTAAAGCCTGAAAGAAAATCAGGCCTGGACGGGATACGAACCCATGACCTCTGTAATACCAATGCAGTGCTCTACCAACTGAGCTATCAAGCCAACTGGGAGCTGGTCACGTTGTGAGTTTGTAATATACCTGTAGATGGTGAAGTTAATATATATGAAAGACCATATATTTGAACTGCAGAGAAAGATATGAAGATATGATTGATCTTTGCAGTTATACACACAACTTAAGCACTTGTGAAATTAAAGCCTTAAAAAAAAAATCAGACCTGTGAACTCACAATGTGACCAGTTCCCAGTTGGCTTGAGAGCTCAGTTGTTTAAGAGCACTGCACCGGTATCGCAGAGGTCATGGGTTTGAATCCCGTTCAGGCCTGATTTTTTTTGTTTGCATGCTTTAATTCCACAACTGCTTAAGTTGTGTGTACAACTCCGATGATCAATCATATATTCATATCTTTCTCCACAGTTCAAATATATGGTCTTTCATATATTAACTTGTATTCCTCACCATCTACGGGTATATTGCGAACTCACAATATGACCAGCTCCCAGTTGGCTTGATAGCTCAGTTGGTAGAGCACTGCACCGGTATTGCATAGGTCATGGGTTCGAATCCTGTTCAGGTCTGATTTTTTTTCAGGCTTTAATTTCACAACTACTTAAGTTGTGTGTATAACTGTGATGATCAATCATATCTTCATATCTTCATATCTTTCTCCGCAGTTCAAATATGTGACCCTCCACGAGAAAACAGGGATAAAGGTGATAGCATGCTCACAACACGCTAACACAGCACACTTAGTGTGTCCCAAGACATGCTATGTGTGCATATTTAATTCGTAGCACAATGAAGGACACACAGTGATTTGTTTCGAAGATGTTAACATGCTAAACCTTTTGTTTTGATTAGCGTGCTAACCGTAACACGCTTAGTGTGTGAGTTAGCACGCTAGAACACACTAGAACATGCTAGAGCTAAAAGGAACATGGCAGAAAGTTTGTAATCTTGCTTTCCAAAAAGTTGGAATTTTATAATTTTACTCTGAAAGCTTCTAAATTAGCGACAATTAATAAATAGTGACAAAGAATGGGAGAAAAACTTGGCATCCGTGTTGGACAACGAACAAAAGATACTATTATTCTGAATAACCTCAAACACAAGTAGAACATTTTTAAACAAACTGATCACCTTCCTTCCTTTGGAAACAAATACAGCAGAGGAAGAAGTTGCTGTCTCTGATTCTCATCAGTGCTGAAGAACAACAAATTGTTGTGTTACTGTATGCATAGAGCTTTGGTTACATGTGTTGGGAAGTTTAATGATGAGACTAAAGTTCAGTTTTACAATGTAAAGTGTAAGCCACAAAAAAACTAAACCCTGTTGTAGTCATATTTGGAGAGAGTTTTGTTCAGTTTGTTCGCAAAGAACAATTTTACCACTGCTAGTGGCAAGTGATTTTGGTCACGTGCTAGGCAACAAGTTGGGAATGTATCAAATTTCATTTGTGAGCAAAATAACTTTACAGACACGGATGCCTATGACTTTTTGTTGGTTTATAATTATTTTCATCCATTTTGTAATGGTAACTTTTTTCGGTTAGTTCTGAATTCATAGATACTGGGTTCAAGATGGAAATGAACCAGAGTGCAAAACGGCGTGTATTGATGTCCGGGAGTCCCAAAGTGCATAAAAGCAAGTTGTTTTGTTTTGACGTCTTGTTCGTCAATTTCTGTGTAGCAAATGTGAAAGAAACAACAAACATTTTGACATCTGCCAAGCAATAACTCCAACAAAGAAAGGTTCTGTGACAAAATTGTGACCTTCGTATGTGGAATTGTTTGTTTTGAACATTATGCAAATTTAAAGCATCACGTAAAGCTGAATCTGATTGGATTCCCCTTATTGTTTGAACGGCTGATTTCTTGTCACGAACAGATAGCAGCAACCGTACAAACTGCATCCTATCTTGAACAGATAACAAACAGCAAGCAAATGATTTTTCTCATGAGAGGTTGGATTTACTACTCAATGTTTATAACTTTCTTTAATTTAAGCAGCAGCAAGAATGGTGCTTCCCCAAGACAGATAAACATTACAACTGAATCTCACCTTCTGTCGAAACGAAAACGCAACAACAAATACAAGGACAAGTTACAATCAAATCCGGGAAATTACAGTACTGCTATTTTTCACACACACTTGATCGACACACTTCATTTCAATCGCGAGTGTAGTAAATAAATGGTAAGTAGTTGTGTTGATTGATGAGCAACCGCAATGTTCGTCAATGTTCTCCTTGCCCAAAACTCTTTCAGCACAGTATTTGAAAGTATCACACTTTAAGCGTGTTGTGCTATGTCACACACTAAAGCGTGTTGTGGCACGCTATCTTTTGTTTTCGAAGTTTAACACGTTTCTTTGTTTGACTGCATTGTTAGTGTGTGCACACTTATTGTTCTTAGTGTGTCCAACCAAACAAAAGAGTTTACTAATGAAGTGTGCTCCTGAACACACTTTAAGCTTGCTTAAGTCAAATTCTTTTATTTCCAAGTGGAAGCGTGTTGTGAGCATGCTATCACGTTTATCCCTGTTTTCCCGGCCTGGAGGGTCACATGTATGGTCTTTCATATATTAACTTGCACTGTAGAATATGTTGCTATACTCTAGATGTAAATTTTTTACTTCCAAAATTTCCCTAATATCCATAATTTTAGGTGCAACAATGCCTCATCTCCTCAAGCTGTCTTACATATCAGCCTCAAGTTTTGCCTCTGTACTCAATTCCAGTATTAGTCTATAAAAAAGTTTACTCATCACCCCCTTCCCCCCCCCCTCCTTCATTAGTTGTTGAGGGTTGACACTTCAGCAGTGGCTATGTTTTGATCATCTGCCATTTGCTATTTGGAGGCCACTTATAAAATGATTCACTTCAAAAGGTTGTGTCTTATATACCAATACCTGTATTTTTTGCTAGTCTAGCTCCCTGCATGTCGTTTAGTATTGAATCACTCATGTTAACTGTGCTACTGTTCA
>Ga0126338_10003783_pt1 | contig 10671 bp, 6 predicted proteins | sample OrbCmetagenome_2_FD_92529 | JGI IMG/M metagenome (GOLD analysis project Ga0126338, IMG submission 92529) | Coral microbial communities from Petempiche,Puerto Morelos, Mexico - Orbicella C C metagenome | ecosystem: Host-associated > Invertebrates > Cnidaria > Coral | place: Petempiche,Puerto...
AAGGCGGGATTTGATTTCTTTGTTTTATTCCCCAAAGCTTCAGTCGCAGGGGTACTGTTACCATTATGACGTCATAAGTTATCGATGCCAACCAGCCTTATTCTTGAGTTATTCTTAGGTTCCTCTGGCTGTGAAAGAGGCTATAAAAATGAGCGTTAAATCGCTACAGGTGGGAATATTTGTTTTGTTTCTAGTTCTCGTTGTTGAGCTGTACCACGTTCAAATGCAAATTGATTTGAGGGAGTCGACTTCTCACTTCTGTTACAATCCGAACAGAATGGGAAAGCATAAACGAACTGACAATCGCCTTTTTGAATGATATTTCTTTAATGGATAAAACTGCCCTCAATATTAGTGGGCATTAGCACCTTGTGCTTACAAAATACAAAACAAAGGATATTAATCTTCTCTACCGTGTGATAAATGCGTTGTTCTCTGAACTATACAATAAATTAACACACTCGACACAGGTATTTTGTTCCACTCGTCAGTGTGACAATGACATCTCAACCCTCACGGAGACGTTTTGTCTGATTTCTCCAAGCCTTGATGTGGTTTCACTGAACCACATGATCAGATTTTCAACTTAATTTACAAGACAAGGTATGAACAATGCCCAGAATTTTCTTCATTTCAAAGTATCATTTTGAAAACAAGGCACTTAGTATACGTGGCTTACATACGTCTACATACGTGGCTTACACTAGCTGCTCATTGTGCAACAAATAACATATAGACATAACAAAAAAAAGCGCAGTTCCCACACCGCAGTTCCCACAAGCAATCCAAGATTATATCCAGTTTAGTTAACACACATGCATTTATAGCGACGCATCCATTTCATTAATTATATTGGATTGTCTGCGACGTTCTGAGAGATTTAAAACGATAAAAAATATTTTTAAACGGTAGTCTTTTGAAACGACCTACTGCGCCAGGAAGAAAAAATACAAAACGATCTCGCTAAAAATACGTTATACTGAGAAGTCTATACGTTATTTCTGAACGTTTCTAATGCTATAGGGCGTCTGAAAAGAAATCCTATACAAAATTGATTATGACGAACTTCTAAATCGCAAAAGAAGGTGTCTGCTTAGTAAACTTAGCAGATCCAAAACTGGCCAAAAGAACAACTACACGGCCCTTTCACGTTAGGAGAGAAATCCTTTATGGAAAATGAATAAAAAACCGTTCAATTTATTTTAAATTGACGCTTTCTCAAAAACTGCTTTCTCCAATGAACAGTGTTCGGTCATTTCGTCAAGTTTCGTCGACCACCTTTGCTCGAAGCTGTTCAACGTCCTTTGCACACGTTGCTCTTCCTGGTCAGCCTTCTGTGTCGCTTGTTCCACGGTACAATCGCCTTGACGATGTACCTGACAGTCTTCTTGCCCTGTTTTTTGTCAACTATTATCAAATATGTCTCATCTATTTTCACTCTTGATGTCAAGTTTCGGCAGCGGTGTTTTGGTATCAACGCGCGGTCAAGACTGTCCGTGACTTTCTTGCCGGCTTTCCGTGAGTTCCGCGTTAACCTCTGCTTGCCTGATTTCTTGTGCCTCTTGAATCTGAGCAACGCAAACGAACCTTTCGCTTCACGGATACTCGTTACGTCTGCTCTGAAAGCTGCAATGCAAAAACAAATTGCAGTGTCAGTCGACGAGAAAGAAGAAACTTCTATGCGAACATTTACACTCTTAGTCTAATCGTTCAGAGATTGAAATGACAGAAGTTATGACGTGCGCGATACTACAAGTCAGCGGCTATCCTTCAGAACAGCTGTATAATAAAAATAATAATAATGGTGATGATGATGATGATGATGATGATGATATAGCCGTGTTATTATATGTGATATAAGCTTATTCGGTCAAAATGGCTGGATATTGGCCAGGTTTAGAGACCGAGACAAAGTCGAAGTCCATAAACGCACAAAAATGGCCGTGACCGACATATGCTCATCTTGACCGAACAAGCCTGGTCAAAAAGGATGTATTTGATTGCGCACTGGGCAACATTTTCTTGCAGGATATATCGGGCAGTCTTACTCTGCGCTTGGGTAGCCAATCGTAGTGCAGGATTTGGTTCATCTTGTCCGCTCGCCGAGTGTGCCATGTGGTGTTCTATCGAGAGAATTCATATGGTCCAGGCAAAGCAGTTTAGACCGAGGCGCTTAAAATCAAGAAGGTATCCCCAATATAATGGCGAAGCCATAAACACTATTTGCACGATTTCAAGACTGCATCGGGTGAGAGAATTTCCACTTCCCCTAAGTGGCACCTTGGTCTACAATCTGGTTACCCACTGGACATTTTCGAGAGAGACAACTAGGGTAAAGAATGATGCCCTAAGCACAACACACATTGACGCCGTCTCGCTTATAATTAGGCCACTACGCCACAGAGCGACGAGGAAACAGAATATCAAAACAGACCTGTCTCTTAAGGTTTCTCAACCGTCGCAAGTAAGGAAGCCATGCAAACACTAAGAAACCAAAATGTGTTGAACTAGTGGTGCTTGTGCTTGTTTTTTCAGTGCTTTACCAGCATCTTGTGCTTACATTTGGGATTGTGTTGCTGGTGAAAGACAGGTGAGCTGCATCAAGACTCCTCCAAATATGGGAAAGCGATTTGCCCTTTTGGGCAGAAGGCGTTGATTGGACTTCAACTCAGACCAGACGGTGTGATTCACAACGAAAACACAGTCTGTTTTCCCTATGCCACGACTTTTTTTTTGTTATTATTGCAGTAAACTGAGCCACCCATGATTGTGTTAATGATCGATTTTTGGCAAAATAAAGAGTTATTAAATGGATATTGTGTTATCGAAAAGAAAGCACAAAAAAACATTTATCAAAGGAGAGTTACTCCGCATCTATTGACAGCAATAACTAATTGATCGAGCGAACAGACATGTAGGCCACTAACCCTTTAAAAAAAAATTTTAATTAAATAACTTTGTCGATCTTGTGAAAAAAAATGTTTGTCTTCTGCGTAGTTTCTAGATGTTTTGACAACTCCTTCTCTCGTTGGCCTCTTGAACCTCGCAACCTGATGAATCTGTCAACCTTCATCACCCTCATTTTTCAAACGTTTAAATTTCATATCATGGATAGCACCGTGTAAATTAAAACATGGGTTGGTCAAAATCTGCATGACTATAAATTGTTTGCATGTGTTATCACACGTGAAAGAATATTTCTCGATATCTGTTCTGCTCTGCTTATCAGTCGGAGTACTTTGAGGTCGGCTGGAACTATTGCCTGACTCGCCCTTATCGTTGTCTTAAAGACACCGAATCACTTTGACCACTGTTTATCTTAAACGGATCGACTGCAAAGGACTTCAACAGGAAGATATCGCGCCGATTGATAAGAAACGGGAGGTTCTGTGTTCAAAAGCCTGGTAAACTGCTTAATACCGTAACCAACGTCTCCAAACAAACCTCTAGCAAGCTAATTAGTGAACAAGCCGAATTTTTGTAAACTACAGTAGTTTACACGAGCAACTGCAGGATTTCATATTTTTACCTCTCCGTCTAATTGTTCCATTTAGAGCAGTACGAAAAAGATACATTACGCAATGTCCTAAGTACAAGACTGAAAGAGGAGTCGTCGGATTTTTTCCTCCGAAGGCTATCCAACAGTAGACTTTGACCTTGAGTTTTCCTTTCTGAGCGAATAACCAACAAGACGAAAGCTAGAATTGTTAAAAGAAGTAATGAGCTACAATGAAGCTCTTTGAACTAGGCCAAATTTTTTTCACTCTCGGCAAGTTAGATTCGAGGCCAATCTGGTTTTCATTCTGCAAGAAAACTCCTTCGTATTTTGGTTATTCGCGCACAGAAAGGGCTACCACAGTTTTGAAACGCCGGCGCTTTCCCGTTTTCTCGATCAGACATTCAAGCCAGCTTTCACATAGCGTGTTACAAAGCCTGCCAAGTTGACAGACATGTAATAAATACGCTCATTAGTAATAAATGCCGTTTACCTATACTAATGACTTTTCTATCATTGCTCCTTTTCGGCGTGTATGAAGTACATAGTCAAAACACATTATGATAAAAGTTGTGCCGCACAAAAATCTCTCTTTCACCTTGCAAATTTAACCTAGCCCTCGAGGTTTATTTTCATGTGTTTACTTCGAGGCGCATTTTCATTGCCCAGCCCTAATTATATTGTAAGACATCTGAAAGAAAGGACTCTCTTGTCATGATAATCACGCGTATTGGTTTGCAAAGAATCGTAAATGTGTGCGAAACTCAAACAACAATTGCGCCAGTAGGACAAAGTGTATTATAATGGCTGATTTGTCAGACTGAAATGAAAATTAGAATGTTCAAAATGGTTGTAATTCGCAGGGTTGAACGATCGCAAAACGGGACAGTCCCAGCCTTATAACATAGACGCACATTTGGTGGTCTAAAGATTTGCATTGGCGTCAAAAATGTGCCAACATTTGTACGCTTGTTGACACCTCTTCAAAGGTTTGAGGCGAGAAATTGTCCATCCCTACCCACGCGCGACAATCCAATTGTGTCAATGTCTCCCGGGGATAAAATAAAACGCATTTTGGCAAAAAGAGATGTACTCACGTCCTGGCGAGAACCGTTTCTTAGATATGTAAAGGATGTAAACACTTGATGGCTATGTAACGAGAGAATCAGAGTTGGTACCGTTTTCCTCAGTGTATTTTAGCGGACAGACACATTGAAACCGCAAAAGGGTGATTCTTGAGTTCAATCAGACTCTGTATACGCTTGCGCAAATAAAAAAAAAAAGTACGATGGTGTTTTAAGCGGGTCTTACCTAAATGGCTGTTACAGGCTTTCGCACGTAGGACATCATCGCTATTTAACTTCGGGTTACAAGCCACGTCGGTATCTGGAGCAAAATGGAAAATAAAGAATTGTTTGTTAGTAACTGCTTGTCAGTAAGAAAATGGCGAACCACATTCCTCTAGGTTAACTATCCCTCGCGCCCTTTCCGTAGGAAATGTCTGAAATTATAAATAGCACAACTTTACCAGCGAATTCGCGGAGCATAAGGGCATAGTCGCGCACGACAACAAGCGCTGTATAAACAAAATGTCAAGATTATTCAACGTTTTGTCGAGCAAAATTTAAAAATACGAAGTTTATCTAACTGAAAATACAAGGTCTATCTACTGCCCGGCCCAAGCTATAATGCTTTTATCGTCTTCGCCTTATTAAAAGACACGTTAAACTGCAAATTAAGCTGTGAACACTAATGTGATCTAATCACTCCTTTAGTAGCGTACCTGTGAGCACCACTGGCGGTCGTGTTGTGGGAGCAACAACAAAGTCTTCTCGGACACACATCAAGTCGTCCTTGTACTGCGAACAATTGAAGGCATCGTGAGTTGGCCAGGAGTAATTGTAACTGTTCATCACGGGCTCGCAGCTCGCCTTCACTCTGGAGCAGAACGATCTACAGAGTTTAATGATCACTTCTTTGCCGCTTTCTTTGTCGTGGAGGCAAATCGGAGCGTAAATGGCACAGAGAAACAACTTCAGTCCTGCATGACACTGTCCAACGAGAAGTTGCCATGGCTTGATGGCCTCGACAGTTTCATTGAGTTGGTAGTTGTTGAACGCGTTTGGAAGGCGCATCAAAGCGTACCCATTCCCGTTCGTTAAATTCCTGCAAAACTGCGGCACCGGCTGGCAGTGTCCTCTGGTATAGCCTGTATAAGCCCGCGAAGTACAAACCACCAAGGAGACGATAACACACCTCAGAAGAAGCGACATGATTTGGAGTTCTTTCTACGTGCGACAAATCCGCGATCTTCCAGACGGAATCGTTCAGTCGTGTATTTTAATCAACGGCCAGTGGGCGGTGCTTCTGGGATATTGATCAAATTTCCAGCTTCTGAAAAGCACAAAAGCCACACTGTCAAACACTGAAGGCACGTAAAACATTTACGCGTGTCGTCCGTGCAAGTGCTGATATTGTTAATGAGCCTTTGTCTTGAAGCTCATTTAAAGCCCGTCAATCAGACCGTATTTTAGATCATGGAAAAAGCGCTTCAACGTTTGAATAAACTAGTGCAACCTTTCGAACTTTACATACCAATGAAAATTAATATTTCCACATCGTAAAGAGCAGTGCGGTGACATTCGATCGTATCAATTGCTGTAAACAATAGGGAAAATATGCATTTTTTTTCGATATACGGAAAACACGAGGTCGCATTGCAATGATAAGTAGTTTCGTTTGGTCTGTTTTACTCATTGGAAGAAAGTTCCGGGCGTTCGTCCGCGGTCAAGCAATCTCTCGCTTCACTTCCCACGAAGATTAAGTGGATTATGAGCGAGTTAATGGTATTACCGATGTGTTGGGCTTTCACACCATTGAAGCTGACAAAATCTTAATGGCCAGCTTTTTGCATCTCTAATCCGGCAATCAACTCTACACAGACATTGACAATAGCTCGAACATAACAATGCCATTTGGCCGGCCTCTCTTGTGTAAAGCGTTTATTGTGCCACTTATTATTTAAACAAACAAAACTGATTAAGGTGCTTTTTAGCCTGAGCTAAATCTCTGTCGGGGTCGTCATCCGGCTTCTTGATTTCAGCCTGGCCGCAAACGGTCACCTAATTCAGCAGGTGAAACAAATCCCATTAGAGCAAAAAATGTGGGCCCCGCGCAAATCTGTGCATTAGCGGTTTGAGGGTTGTAAGGGACGTACCGGGTTTGAGGTTTGAGATTTGTAAAGGACCGGGTTTGCCGGTAAAATTGTGTTTCCTCACCAAGCCACCGCAAAAGACCACAAAATAGCTTCCATGCAAATAATTATGCGGCCTTGCACGTTCCACAAAATTGCATCTATCCCGTATTTTTTTCCCGTGAAATTTTGTCAAATCAGTATAAATCTTCCTGGCCAAGCCTAAGAGAATTTTACATGAGAATTTTGTAGTGTCGTGAATCAAAACTTAGTGGGCCTTATATGATAGTATAACCTATAACTGTGTAGCTTTTTCTGGAGACCTTCGAATTCCGTGTCTGGACTGTCGTATCGGCAGAATTCCGACGTTCACGAGCAATCCCCATAGCTCGGTTGTCGTTCGTTGTCTGAGGCAGTGGTTGTCAAAAGGCCCAAGGACCAGCTTGCGTTTAGCCTCAGTTATAACATCTCACTGTATGTTTAAACGAGTGATTCAAGAGCAAACCTTACCACATTCCCTTTTTCCGTTTCTACATCTTACATTGGCTTGTTACAAGAGATTATGTTCTAGATTATAATCTCTTGCTTGTTACCATTCCAGAAAAAATGCAAGAACACGGAGCCTCATGTTCTTTTCTCGTTACAACTCTAGAGGAGAAACTGTTATCAGTTACAATCCCCGGAGTTGCGACATAAGCAGGGATGCTAACTAGGCGTCGGAACGAGTATCACCTCGATCAATTCAAATTTGTGCCCAAGCTTCAAAAACAAAATCTGTGTTACAGCATTTCTGTTACTGTGGCTTCCGTCTGAACATGCATCTCTAAGTAATTTCGGTCATTTCCTCCAGGATACCGTGCAGTATGTAGACAACTTTAAGTGCTGTTTATTAATAAAAGCCGGGAAATGGTTAATCAGATAGCAGGACTATTAAATCATCAGTTTTAGTCTTGTTTTGGAACCGTGACAAAGCTCTCTGTTTCTAACTTTCCTGTTGTTGCTTTTTTGGGGCGACAGCTGAACTGCAACTCCTGAACTCTCCAATTAGACACCTGCCGAAGGAAACTATTACCTACAGGCGGACACTTCCCTGTTGAACTGAGCGATCCGAAGTTTGGACGAGAGAAATGGATTGCCTCGTGAAATACCGCTCGAGCCGCCTGCTGATTAACACGAAGAGAAAGTAGCTCTGGCGAAGAACACGTCGAGCGTAACACGCGGATAATTCTTTTCAGCTCTTGTCACGATGGTGGTTAGCTTATGGGTGAAAGAGGAAGGCTGTAATCTGTTGTTGTGTCTGAGGCGAGGGAAACCTCCAATACCGCAAAAGATTTGAGGTGGAAAGTGACACTTACTTTAAGTGGTTATTGCGGTTTCAAAAATGACTGCTATGTCTTTGCCCGAAGGACGGCGGCTCTCCCAACAACGCACCGAGTGAAACCGCCGGCGAAGAAATGAATGTCACATTGCACGTAACCCGTAGAACGTTACTTTAATCCGGCTGGCAAGGACTCAAAGTTCCGGCTGAACAAAGAAAAACCTGCGTTTGTCCGGCTTGAACATCCTGGGAGACAGCAAACTATGAAGATGTTCAGTGAATCAAGGCTGGCAATTCCTAACCTCAAAGACGGCAAATAGTTTTAGCATTTCCTTTACAACATAACTCTTTATTTTAAACAACTGGCGTTAACCCAAATTTGTTGAAAAGAAGAGTTTACAGCATTTGACGACTCAAGCAAAACTTATCAGACTATCAAGCATATTGTAGAAAGGAGACGCAGAAAAAAAAATCCTTAGCAGACTAACTACCTGGAGGAGAGAATATTTTTTAGGTTCCTATAACTTATAAATGTGCTTCTGCAGTGACAGAAATACTTTTTCGATCACACCCTCTCAGTCTCCACTGAAATGTCACAAAGGATGTCTTGTCAGTTAGTTTGTGCTTGAGAACCAGGTGCCAAGTACACTCTCGAGAATTTTATCCTTTTGTGCTCTTGCCAAACCGATATCGCGGAAAACGTGCAACATTATGCTCAGCGAACCGAGGTGAAACAAAACAGGTTGTACATGTCTATTTAGTTCAGAGAAAGGTACGCATACGAATTTAATGATTAAATATAAAGTATTTGTGGGCTAACCAAAGAATGTATGTCTGAGAGAAGGGCTCACTACAAGAATTTGTTTTTCATGGAATCTGAAATCTAGAGTACTATTTCCGAAAAATTCAATAAACCTTATTGTGATGGCCCCATGGATTGCTTTTAGTTTAACGTTTGTTTTGACATTTCTAACAAAAGTAATACATGCTTCAAGGGGGCAGTGGATCTAATTTCAAAAGGGTTTTCGGAAAAAGTGATTAACAAGATCTGCACTTTACTCACTGCCTTTACATCGAAATTTCTTACCGAGGAAATAACTCAAGGCGGAAAAGAACATAACTTTCTGAGCTAATTAGAAGAGTTGGCACAGAGCGAACGCGCCGATTGTAACCACCAACATGCTCTGAAGAGGGGTTACTTGAAGTTTGAAATCACATCTATGTCCCTTCAGAGAGAAATCTGACTAGAAGGACCCACGGTCAGAGTATAAATAAGTTTATTAACTCGACGATGTGCACAGAACAGGTCCTTGAAGATACGACTGTCGACAGTTTTTAACCATGCTACTGAAGCGCTGGCCAACAACCAAAATGAAAGCGGCTTTTTTTTCTTCTAGTTTCAAGTTCTTCATTTTGTCAGAGGAAATTTCACTCATATTACTGTAGAGTATATGGACAGATTAATTACATAAGATAGTGTTGTGTTATTTGTAACTCTTGTTGTTGTTCTTATTTCCCGCGGAAAACCGCCGGACAAAATCTGTAATCTGTCAGAAAAATTAAGAAGTTTTCTGCGAACAATTTACCGCCAAAAAAACCGCCTCGTGCGCAATTCCACTCACGGCTACCGGCACGTGAGGGGAAATTTCGACTTTTATCGCTTATTGTTACGTGGCAAGTTCCACGAGTTAGTAAGATATAGCCAAATCCTGCACTGCAATTGGCTACCGGAGCGGGGATTAACCTCTGTTTCCATCTATCAAGAAAGTGGTGCCCAGTGATGCCCAGTAATAAATCATTTAATTTGGTAATTAAATCATTTAATTACCAAGGTTGTTCAGATTAACATGTCTGAATATTTGGCCTCGTTCTTTTTTACGTGTTTACGGACCTGGAAGATGTCTCGGTCCGTAAACACGTAAAAAGGATCTTGGCCGATATCCAGCCATCTTGACCTCACGCATGGTCAACAACCCGTCTTTATTTCACGATCTGAGAGACAAATTAAACAGTGTGAAAACTAGCAAACCTTTTACACTGCTACAAAATTGCCGCAGACTGTACCTCTAAAAGTCAAGGATAAAATTCAGCTTTTCCTTTTCCTGCAGTTTCCAGAGAACTCTAAGCTGAGATGGTCATGTTGGTTATTCTCGAAACACGCTGGTTAAATGTAGCACGAACCGATAATTGAGAAGTTGGATTTTGATCACTCTGACCGCGTGTAGTTGTCCCTCTTGTAAAACCTTTGTGAGGGGCAGTTGCGTTCCCAAACAAGAACATTAGCAAGAATGTGTTCCTTTCAGGCTGACTAATGACATAGGTCCCATACTTACGAAACTCCTTAAATTGACCCTATTTAAGTATTTTGCTTTTAAACGTTACCACTCCTGTTACTATCCATTTGAATTTATTCTCACCCAAAGATGAATTGAAATTATTTCTGAACAAAACAGTACACTTCTGAGTGCCTTACCTTGGGAGCAGCGCGAAACTGACGGAAAAATGGGGGAACGGGACGTCCGGTGAAGGCAAATAGTGGCTTCGGTAATATCGCATAACAGCTCATAATTGAATAAATGTTAATACCATAGACGTAAAAAAAAACGGCTAGAAAAGTTATTTCCTAAAATAGTAAGTAACCTTTGTTTTTAAGATGTGGAATTA
>Ga0126338_10003784_pt1 | contig 10671 bp, 8 predicted proteins | sample OrbCmetagenome_2_FD_92529 | JGI IMG/M metagenome (GOLD analysis project Ga0126338, IMG submission 92529) | Coral microbial communities from Petempiche,Puerto Morelos, Mexico - Orbicella C C metagenome | ecosystem: Host-associated > Invertebrates > Cnidaria > Coral | place: Petempiche,Puerto...
AATCAATCAATCAATCAATCAATCAATCAATCAATCAATCAATCAATCAATCAATCAATCAATCAATCAATCACTAACTCAATTTCGTCAGTTGGTCAATCAATTAACTGGTCAATGAATCATTCTTTTTCGCAGAAATCAGTTTTTTCACAGACCTTGTTATTTTGTTAATAGTTGGGGTGCATGGCATGGTTTATCCATTTCGTCTCTGTGTAGAGTTCTTTTACAGGTAATATCGCTCTAGACTTTCCCCTCCCCTCCCGCCTCTCTGACACATCTCAACACCTGAACACTGGAAACGAGCGCCTGCTCGAAATAGTTCCTTCAGCACAAATGGGGGGCGGATATTTCGTTCTGTTCGCCTTTTCCTCCTTCTTCACAACTGCGGTGCAATTTTCGCCGCCAAAATATTCAGCCTGCCACAGTAAAGATTTCGGTTATGATGGAACCGTCTGTGTTTGCTCGGACGAGCTGGAATGCGACTCGTTTAGCAAGGGCAGTACTCCGTTGTCAGAACATGAATACGCCGTGTACACCAGTTCAAAAGCAGGCGATCGCTTTAGCCTAAGAACTGGGAAGGCAAGGCAGACTTCAGACGGAGGAAAATCACAATTTGTTGAAGCTGAAGTCAAGTTTACTGTGAATCAGAGCGAAGTTTTTCAAACAATTCTTGGCATAGGAGGTGCTTTCACAGGTTTGTACAGAAATGCTATATGACCACCCTAACAAAACATAGGCACGCAAGGCGTGCAAGAGTTATTTTTTCCGTGTGTGAAGTGTTGGAGATAGGAGCATTCATGGAGCTGTTTACAGTAACAATTTGGTTAATTTGACAAGTGTTTTTGGTTGTGATGTACAGCAAGAAACAAACTGGGAATTTATGATGTACATGCAATGTTACATCGGTCATGGTAAGATAGCTAAATAGTAAGCCATAAAATGTTTGACTGAACAAACTAAAGTAATCTGACACGTCTCCAGATTGATGTAGATACCATCTTATTTTCTAATAGGCAATTTGATTCGTTCTTTGATACAACCCGCACTGTGATTGGTGTGGCATGTGCACATGCATAACTCCCTCACTCACCGATCACATAACCCTTCCAACCCCCAAGAGGAATTTTTGCTCAAAAATACTCAAGTTAATTTAGAGACTTTTTTGCATTTTATACGAGTCGTATGTTTACCCTTTTTACACAACACAACACAACACAACACAACTTCACTGAATATAGAAAGAAAGAGAAAAAACTTCTGACACGTTGAAAGTCTGATTCAATTAAATTGCACTTTAACTTGGTGCCGCACAGTCTTCAAAGAACATTTGAACAGTTTTCATACTTTTTACCTTTAAAAATATCGGACTGAAATGAATGTCATCAAATAAAACTGTTAAACTGCTTCTGCAGAGACGTAAGAACTGTCCAGAAATGAAAGCTTTTTTTGTTTAATATCCTGGGAACAATACCCTATAACTTGTCAGCTCTAATTGAATTCACTCTCATATAAAACAAAAGTGTTAAGTTACCATTTGTTACTAAAGATAGCAAACGTCTCATGGGAAAGAGTGGTGACGATTCGTCTGCTCTAATTGAATTTACTCCCTTGTGAAAAACGAGTGTCAAATTACACTTTCTAACTAAAAAACAAAAATATCTCGTTATATATGTACGCCACAAGAACAAAACAATCGTTACCCGCACTTACTATTGTAAACATTAGATCTGTTTCAAATCTGAAGTCCTATCCCCTCTAAAACATGTCCTAAGAACTAGAAGTGATGATTCGTGACCTGTAATTGAATTTACTCCTTGTGAAAAGCAGAAGTATCAAGTTACCTTTGTAACTAAAAATGAAAATATCCCGTTCATTTGCATACTACTAACTCACGAACAGTTTCAAACCTCAAGGCTCATCTCATTCATAACTAAAATCCTCAGCCTAACCCACAGAAAATGTCAAAGTAAACCCAATTTATGAATACTTCCTCCTTTTTTATAGAAGAATAAATATGGCCGTTCTGAACTCTATTGGGATCAAATCTTCTCACATACCATTTACCTTTACAACAAGAAATTTGATTGGCTGTTTATAGTACGTCCAGTCTGATTGGTGTGACATACATCCACCTCTCACTCACTCACTCACTTACTCACTCACTCACTCATCCATTGAAGCGTCCATAACATACCTGACGAGCCGACTGAAGGGTATTTTTTTTACACAAAAATAACGCAATAAATTCCATGTTGCTGTGCGTCTGTTCAGTAATTGATCACAGATGACCTCAAAATGTGGTAAGAATAAAAAAGTGACACACCCATGTGTCACTGATATTCTTACCATATTTTGGCATCATCTGAACAGAGGCATGGCAAAGAACCGATCAAAAGAATTATTTGACATACTATATACCTTATTATAGGAAATTAACGCTCGTGTTAATTAATGTATTTGAAATTAACGCGACTTAAATTAACGTGAATTGAAGGTAAATTTGCTTCCTAATAAAGGAAATTAACACGAGAGAGGGGGCAAAATTTCAAAATGAGAGAAATTAACGTTTATGCTACACCAAAAAAAAAACAGAATTTGTTGAGAACAGGAACCAATTTATTTTAACATTGTAAAGCTGACAGCGAACATGAATAAAATTCAGTTGAAGTACAGTCCCGGGGGGGGGGGGACTCCCATATGGAATGGACGGTGATGCTCGTCGTCTCGCTTAGGGGTGTAAATTTTGGATTTTGGTCTCACTTAGGGTGTTCTGGGCAAAATGTCATTATTTTTAGCTGTCAAGGTCTCGTTAAGGGTTGCACGCAAAGAAATAACAAAACAGAAAGAATTTTGATTCTTTATATTTACTCAATCCATATAAACAAATTCGCCATCATTAAAAGTCACTATACTTTTTATTTGTGTGTTTTGTAAACTGGTCTCTTTTAGGGGTCTGCATAAGCTTCGGCCACGCCCAGATTGGTCTCTTTTAGGGGTTAAATTCAAAATTTCCGACGAGCATCCGCATCCACTCCATATGGGAGTCCCGCCCCCCGGGAGTACAGTAAGCGATTTACTTATGTGAAAGACTGATGTGAAATGTAAAGTGTGCGAATAAAATTTATTTTTTGGCTGTGTCAAGAATGTCTGGAGTGTGTCACAGATTTGGGGGAAAATAATGGAAATTAACGTCACGGAAATTAATGCAGAACTTAGTTAACAATGCGGATATTAACATTTACATAAATTAACGCAACTTAAATTAACACGAATTTCAGAAATTCATGTTAATTTCATGAAGCGTTAATTTCCTATAATAAGGTATATAATACTGAACAGATGCATGATAGCATGGAGTCTAACTGTGTTATATAAATTATAAGGAAACAAAAAACAGTGATAGTGATGTCATCTTTTTTTCCGTCATGAATCCTGCAGGTCATAAGTCAGAACCAATCAAAATGCAAGAACAATAAATTTTGACCTATTTTATATTTGATATGGTTGTGACACTGTAAATGTTGTGTGCATTATTATCTCACATTTCAGATGCTGCTGGAATTAACATTTTAAACATCAGTTCCACATTACAACAGAAACTCCTCTCATCCTACTTTTCTCAAGATGGCATTGAGTACTCCATTGGGCGTATACCCATGGCCAGTTGTGATTTTTCTACCAGTCCATACTCTTATGATGACCATGAAGGGGATTTTCAAATGGTAAATTTTACCTTGGCCAAAGAAGATTTCCATCTGAAGATTCCTCTCATGTTATCTGCGGTGGAGATGAGTAAACGGAACCTGACATTCTTTGGAAGTCCCTGGGCCGCTCCTGCGTGGATGAAGACGAATGGCAAGATGCAGGGTGCTGGACAGTTGAAGGGTGTTGCTGGTGACAAATATCACAAAGCTTGGGCCCTGTACTTTGCAAAGTTTATCAAGGCCTATGAAGACAATGGAGTGAAGATTTGGGGACTTACAGTTGAGAATGAACCATCAACTGGATATATCAAAGGGTATGTGGTCATGTGAGGCTGCTGAGATTGCTTGTGTTTGATTCATTTTATAAGCTACCTAAATAAATGTCAAAATGCAGTGACTTCTGCAAAAAAGTTGTGTTCATGAAGGTCAGTGTATGTCATGCACACTCCATTGATTCTTAGTAAAATGGGTGCATTGAGTTGCACTTTTTTGCCTGTAATTTTCATTCCAAAACAGATCAGGTGGTACAAAATGAATTCTGCAAATTTAATTACCAGTAGATCTTTTAATTGAGCAGTTTTCAATATGAGAGTTGTAAAACCGAAACTAATGTAAATCACTCTAGATAGCCAGTCGCAAAGGACACAGACAATCCAGTGAACTAATCAAAACTTGAAGTAAATACGTGTAGCTGATGTGAAGCATGTGAAAAATTAATGTGTGCTTACGAGTCACAATAATGGGTTTGGTTTTACTTCCCAAATATGGATGAAAAAGTGATACGAGTTTATGAAGCCAATTATGCAGTGTTGTAATGCAAACCAGTTACTTTTCTAGACTTAAGATCTAGCCAGCATATGTATCTACCTATGATGTAGCCAGTCAAACCATTCGAAAAATGTTTTTGACCTTTTGCTTGTAGGTATGCTTTTCAATGTATGGGTTTCACAGCAGAAATGGAAAGAGATTTTATTAAAGAAGACTTGGGACCAACCTTGGCAATGTTTGGCTACTCTGATGTAAAGGTGATGATGTTAGATGACTCACGAAACTTTGTTGAACCATGGGCTGATACTATCCTTGGTGATTATGAAACTGCTAAATATGTTTCTGGGATTGCTGCACACTGGTACAGAGAGGAACAGACAAGCCCTGATGTACTTACAGCAACACACAAGAAGTGAGCTGTAAAATATTAATTATTGTCTCTTTTATTTTTATATATACAGAATGTATTTATTTAAAATTTTAACCATAGCCAACAGTTCTTTATTTTATGTTTGACCTTTACCAATCACAAAATACTTTTGAAGCTGTTTTCTTCTGTCTGAATGACTAGCCAATGGAAACAATTTGGTTATGCAATTCATTCATAATGTATGAGTGCAAGACATGGACCTTTCAACTGAAGTTTTGGCATCTTTGCTCACCCTTTTGCTAAGGTTTCCCAGGCTTCATAACCATTCCCCTCTATCAACTATTATTTTGTAACAAATAAAGGATCAGTTTCAAAATTACATACATGTCATTTACTAGAGAAATGTCATGTTGTCAATACTTTAAATGTTCCTAGTGATTAGGCAACTGCTATTTTATTTGTTTTGAGTGTTCACGGCCAGGTTTCACAATGATCCTCTGGTTTGTCAAAATAATTTGATAGCCCTGTAGGTGTAGGAATCCACTGGTTGGTGTACTTGAATTTAGACATACTGTAATTAACCTTATGGAAGACACTGTATGTGTATGTGTATCAGTCTGTATGTGTCTAGAGTATGCATGTTAAGTACAGATACTAACATTCAATAATTTCATGTATTTTACATTACAAAACATATCACAGATTCCCCAATTACTTTATTCTTAACACTGAAGCCTGTGCTGGCTGGACAGGACCACCTTCTGAGAGAGGGGTCCATCTTGGACAGTGGTCAAGAGGAAATGAGTACTCCCACAGTGTTATTGAGGCATGTACCTTGTTCAATATTTACCTAGTTAAATCAAATGGTAGAAATGTCTAGATGTATTTTTATTAACAACTTTGTAAAATTTTATCAAAACAAGGAAAATGGGATGACAAGTTCACTTGTTCTTTACAACTTCTATATTAGGTTCTACAGAAAGTCAATTTGCATTAGTGAATAAAGATGGTGAATTTTAAGCTCAGTAATGAAATGTTGCAGACTCAGATATTTTTTTCTTTGTCCCACGTTCGTGTCATGTTGATCAGTTCACTTTTCACACTTCTCAATTTGCATTGTTGGAAAACAAACATTTCTTCACATAAACGTTATTATTAAATTTGTCAAGTAAATGTAAATCAATTTAAATGTTTGAGGTGATTAGCCTCATCTGGTCACAGCATCCCCTCTCAATTTTCTCCCATCCTAGTGTAGTCTGAGGGGGGAGGGGTTTCATAGGTCAATGTTTCTAAAGGAAAATATAAAGTTAAACTGGAATTTCCACAGGGGTCAGGAGAGAATCAAAAGTTGGAGCAAGTGGTACATTCTTCTTTGCTAAATCCTGATGGGTCATTAGGCAACAAAAAGGTTTTGACGATAACAACAATGACTTTAATGTTCTAATCATATATAGAATTTATCCCATTGGTCTACTGGATGGGTGGACTGGAACCTAGCTCTGAACATGGAAGGAGGACCCAACTGGGTGAAGAACTTTGTTGATTCACCAATCATTGTTGATGCCGAGAATGGAGTATTCTATAAACAGGTGTGTCATAAACATTGTATCCATGATATTAACAGCTGTGTGTAAACATGTAGATCTATGTCGAGGAAAAGGTTGTTGTTATTCATCGTGGTGGATGCAATAATAAAGTGTATTATCGTTTGTCTCACGATGTAGTCACTTGAGATGTAGATCGCAACGTTTTGACTGCTTACTGCTAGTCTTCTTTAGGCGATAAGGTCGACTGATTGCACGGTATCATTTATATCACAAAGGAGGATCGAAATGCACCAATCACAGCCGACCTTTGTGATATAAATGATACCATGCAATCAGTCGACCTTATCGCCTGAAGAAGACTAGCAGTAAGCAGTCGAAACGTCGTGATCTACATCTCAAGTGACTACATTGTGAGACAAATGATAATACACTTTATTATGTAGATCTATCCAGCTGCATACTCTTGCAAACATTACTAATTTCTCTCCTCCTCTTCTCCTGGCCTATTCCTCTTAAAAGAGTCTTTTGTCATTTGCTCAAAACTTTTTCTCAGCAACAAAGATATCTGAGCTTCAAGACGTTTTTTTACTTGTGTAGACTTACCCTGAATGATTACCTACTTGGTAGCCTGTGAACAGGCTCTTTAGTCAAGGATGGGCACCAAACCCCACCCCATCCCCGGCCACTTCAGTCTCAGCCAGTTTCTCTAGGCCACTCTAACCACAATTAGACCCTACCAGCCGGGGCCTACTTGGGTGCAATTTCTTGCCAATATGTATGAGTATTGGCAAATCAGACAAAGTCAAGCAGATCTTAGATGTCTCTTGCAGAGAACAAGTAGGGGTATACCACAAGAAGCATCAGTTCTATCAGTTAAACATTAAACCACTGCTTGCTTATTAACAGTTATTAGTTTCAAATGCACATGACTTTGCTTTATTTTTGCAGCCTATGTTTTATCATCTTGGCCATTTCAGCAAGTTTGTTCCACCTGGATCGCAAAGAATTGAAGTTAACAGCTCTGAAGAAACTTCCCTGGAGTTTATTGGTTTTTTAACACCAGAGATAAACACAGTGTTGGTGATTCTTAACCCAGAGCCAAGAAATATTACCTTTGAGATCATTGACCAAAAGCTGGGAATCATCACAGAAACTATTCCATCTTATTCAATTCAGACTTATATTTGGTAGCAGTAGTGCTAATGATTTTTTATAATAACAATAATATTAACACTTTAAAAGGACCTGTCCTCTCCTGCTCTAGGCACATCATAGTATTTTCAAAATACACAACTAAAAGTAATAATTAAAAAAGATACAATCACTACGAATAAAAGTCTTTTTAAAAGTTTGAAAAAGGATATATTTTTTTACTTAAATTGTCACATGAACAGATGCTATGAGGTAGACTGTTCCAGAGTTCACAGGCTGAAACTAAAGGCTTGAGACCCATAGGACTTCAGATTAGAGTTGACCAGAAAGTTCTGGCATGCCGCCATGCCCAGTCCAGTGCATTTTGTTCTTGGGTATTACACCTAAGTCTTACAGTGTCTTTTTCTTTCCATCATGGAGCATACAATTAAGGGGCACTAGTAAACTGTCAGGAAAGCCATGTCAAATGCTTTGGAGTAAGTCAAAACAGACTACAGTCTGGAACTCCTATTAAGTGGCCACCTATTAAATGGCCACCCCTATTAGGCTGCCAGTAATCAAAGTCCCGATGATGGTTCTTGTGTAGTCTTTGCCTCTATTAAACTGCCAGCCCCCTTTAAGCGGCCACTATCCATTTCCCCAAGGTTGGCTGTTTAATAGGGGTTGACTTGTAGTTAGGTAATTAAAGTCTAACGAATATAGAATCCCTGGATCCAGGCCAGGGAATAGCATAGTAGTTGCTTGAACCTGGTAGAGTGTTTTAACTTTGGGCCAAGCCCAGACCTGAGCATCAAATGTAGCATAATACTCAAGACTTAAATACAATGTTTGGGCATTTCCATTCCTGATCCATATAAGTGCCAAGGCCCAGTATAATTCTAATTTTTCTGGAATGTAAATACTGTAACTATAACCAAGTAGGTAGTAGATAAATGTTGTACTGTAGTGTTGTATTGTAAGTATTTTTCATTGTACGTAGTGTTTTTTTTTTGGTCTGTTAGCGTGGAAATAAAGTTAATTAAAAATTTGTTTTTGTCTCTTTGGCGTGGTGACGAAATGATGCCCACTTTCTCACCCTCCTTTATCTAGCCTGCAAACACAGACGTATTTCCGGCTGTCACTTGGTTCCGCCGAAAAATAACGTCTGCGAACCCGAGCCAGAAAACGATTTCCGTGACGTAGGAATTCTAAGCCAATCACAGTTTAGCTCAAATAACCCCAGAACTACTGCGTGAGACACTGCGTGAGGTATTCGCTGCGAGAAGCACTCGAGTTTCATTCTATCATAGAATCTGATTGGCCAAGGAGAAATAAACGTCATTACAAAAGTCATTAACTCACCCTCCCACCCCTCCCTTTCATAATATATATGGTTTTTTTTTTTTTTCTTACGCGAAAGCGAGGCTCTACCATGGTGCCTACTCATCAGTGGATGGAATCTTCAGTACTTGTCTTGTGTTCAATGTACGTAACTTTTATTTCTGGCGCAAACTACACCCGACGAAAGGATTATTAAAGAGTTTCGAAGATTTCAAGGTTCTCCACACAACATGGACATTGTGAAAGAAGTGGAAAGCGCTTTGGAAGAGGAGGGCTACGTAAAAATTGACTCTACTTCGCCAAACGCAACGTCTAACGTTTCGTCTTCTGTTTCTTCTACGGACAAAACATCGAGTTTATCAGCCGTGACCTCAACTCCTTCGCAGCCTGTAGATCGACTAACAGCAAGCCCTGTTCAGCAAAAAATAAGGCCGGACCTTTCTTCTTCCATTCTTTCGGAAAATACGTCGAGTAGTAAAAGTTCAGCGAATGTTTCTTCGAGTTCATCGTCATCAACGTGGCAAAGACAGAATTCTGGTCAAGACAGCGACGAGGAACAAAGTGGAGGAGTTTGGGGCTGGATGTCCAGTGCTGTGTCGGTTGGGTTACAAACTACGCAAAACATCGGTAGAAATATTGTAGAGAAGACCAAGGTATTGGGCATAAACTTTTCTTCTGCGTTTATCTTAGGGTCTGTAAGTTTTAGTTACTATGTAAATAGAAGCTTATAGGCTCAAGCCCGATTAAGCTTGGGCTTTACATGTAAATATTTTTAAATTATTGTAGTTTAAGCTTAAAGCCCGGTAAACTTAACATAAAATCATTATTTTACTTGGTATTAAACATTGGTAACAGTAACTTAAAAATGACTGCCTTCAAATCTTATAAAACACTTTGTAAAAGAAGGTTTTGACACAGTACTGATTGAAATTTGATTTCTCCCAAATTATACAAAATATTTTCCGTAGTTAAATTCTTAAGCATAATACACCACGTGAGGCTGGAATAATTTGTTATTTCCATACTGGCAACTGGGAGCCTCCTGACCTTTCACCAAATTTCCAGTCTGACCTGTTGGAGTGGGTTTTCTAATCTCCTAGATATCATGTCAGTGCTGTCTTCAAGTTTTGAGTCAGCTGTTACCTTTATTTTCACACCTGTAATAAACTCAATGCACTCTAGGGGAATTATGTCAACAATAAGCATTAGTTCACCCTTAACATCAAGGGCCCATCAGTCATACAGCCCTTAATGACAGCTTTGCTTGTACGAAGATAAAACATAATGTGCATGCGGTCTGTGGTTATGATTTTGTTATATTCTTCTTTCCTAGACTTCTGTTGAAAGTGTGATTACAACACTTGACCCAGAAATGGAGGATTATATGTGTAAGAAATTTTAGTTCTTCTTTTTATGTACTTGTAACTTGTTCCATTAATCCTGCCAATGCATTAGTCTTAAACTCAGGTTACCCCCTGCCCCCCAGCAGCATTTTGGCATGTTGCCTGGGTTGAGGTTGGGACTGTTAGCAATTTAGGGTCTTTAGTTTCTTGCTCAAGAACACAAACCAAGCTATAGGAAATTACACTTCCCAAATGGAATAATTATATTAGTTTACTGTTACAAAAGACCCAGAATTGGTTGCAATAGCACATAGTTGAAATCTCTTTTTGCAGTTACATGTACATACATGTACATGTTGGGATTTCCATGAGCTTTTGTATCAAACTTGGATTTTCAGAGTTCAAAACACAGGCCAATGCAGTAGTTTTAGACTGTGTGGTCCTTTGAGGATGCTAAGTCAACTGTC
>Ga0126338_10003785_pt1 | contig 10669 bp, 7 predicted proteins | sample OrbCmetagenome_2_FD_92529 | JGI IMG/M metagenome (GOLD analysis project Ga0126338, IMG submission 92529) | Coral microbial communities from Petempiche,Puerto Morelos, Mexico - Orbicella C C metagenome | ecosystem: Host-associated > Invertebrates > Cnidaria > Coral | place: Petempiche,Puerto...
ATGAAATAATTCATATATGAACTGCGGTTGTAGATGAAAGTGAAGAATGATCATCGCAGTAAATTTTCCAATTTAAGCAATTGGAAAGAAGAAGCCTGAAAAAATCAGGGCTTCAACGGGACTTGAACCCGTGACCTCCGCGATACCAGTGTGATGCTCTACCAACCAAGCTATGAAGCCACACATTGGGAGCGAGGTCAATTTATTGAGTTCATATCTTCCGTGAGTAGTGAAATGATGTGAAGTTTATATGCTTAAATTGGAAAATTTACTGCGATGATCATTCTTCACTTTCATCTACAACCACAGTTCATATATGAATTATCTCATATAAACTTCACATCACATGAGAGTTTTGTTTGTCCTGATTTCAGACCTCTGGATTATGGCAGCAAAATGGGAGTTTGAAGAAAACAAGAACATTCCTAACAGTAGATCGTTATTACAGAAAGGACTGAGGGTTAATCCTTCTTCACAGAAGCTTTGGTTGGAGGTAATACTACATTGAACACAAGTACAATATTTATGTGCAAAAAAAAAAAAAATGTCAGAGTACAGTACCTGTACAACATGCACCTGTAATGTAAAGGTGGGCTGTCAAGTTAGACATCTGTTTTTTAAAACAGGTAAATAGTTTAATTGAGACACAGCTGTACAGTCATGTAGAGCAATTTTGACTCAAAATATTTTACAGTTGTCTTTTGTCTGTCCTGAGGAACAGATTGATTTAAATAGTTATGCCATAATTAATGTACCAGAGGGAGATCCGGGGAAGGGGTTGAGGGAGTTGCAACCCCCCAAAATTTGACTTCATAGGGTTCGTGCATTCGCATGTTTACTTGTTTTTCTTCTGAATTTTTTAAGTCAGTTTAGTGGATGTGTTATTGTGACTTGTCCCATATTCATAATATAATCAGAACAAATGGCAAATAAAACTCAAAGTGCCATATTACAGTAAAGTGACTACAGTACATGTACATGTACATGTACATGTTTTACATTGTATGATGCATGCCAGTGGTCTCTTTTTTTATTACGTGCTTGTTTTCTGCAGTATTTCAGAATGGAACTCCTTCATGTTGAAAAAGTAAGTCTGACATTATGATTTATTTAATAGCTTTAATCTTTAAGCTGTTTACTTGTAATACAATGTACATTGTAAGCAGTTAATGCACATCCAGTCATACAGTAAGGAGATCTTAAATGTGGCTGTCCCTGGCTCATGCACTTTGCTGTTATTTTCTTTTTCTTTGTTAGATTCATAATAGAAGGAAAATTCTTGGATTGAGTGCAACAGATGAGGAACAGGTATGTACCATTGCTATCCATCTCATAGACAGCAGTCTGCCGACCGGCTGACAGCAAAACGCCGACCGGTTAGCTCAGTGGTAGAGCACTGGAAGTGTACGGGAGGTCGTGGGTTTAAACCCCGGCCGGACCAACACTCAGGGTCTTTAAATAATTGAGGAGAAAGTGTTGTCTCTGTAATGACATCTGCAAATGGTTAGACTTTCTAGTCTTCTCGGATAAGGACGATAAACCATAGGCCCCGTCTCACAACCCTTCATAATTAATTCTGTGGGACGTAAAAAAACCCTCACACTGATCAAAAAGAGAACGGGATGTAGTTCCCGGTGTTGTGGACTCTATCTCTTATCTGATGGTTAAATGCTCAGAGATATTAGCTGCATAAGCTACTCTGAAATCTGAGGGTAAATATTAAGTTATGTATGCATGTATGTATGTGTAGCAGTACACTCATAAGAGAATTATTGGAAGTTGAGAGAGTGTCAGATGTACATGTAACTTATATAATTATGTCAGAGTTTCTTGAGACACATAAAACTTGTTATGATTTTATTACCATAACTGGGAATGGTAGTTTGGAAATCAATATTTGTCAGCTGGCAAATTGAAGCCAGAGAGAGGGAACCATGCTGCTACAGTACATGTATATTTATTCTATTAAGAGATAATTTGTATTGGTTATCAAATGGTGCTGAGCTTGAAATTAGGCATTTCCTGGGCATTTTGGCAAAATTCTTACTACAGTTCAACCTCTATTAAACAGCCACCCTCAGGGAAATGGATAGTGGCTGCTTAAAAGGGGTTGGCCCTTAAAAGAGGTAAAAACAATAGAAAAACCCTCACTGGAACTTTGATTACTGGCCCCTGATAGGGATTGCTGTTAATAGGTGGCCGCTTAATAGGGGTTCGACTGTAATAATTTTTCGAGGCTTTAGGTGATATCTACCTTCACATGTACATGCAGCAACAGTCATCATGGGGGAGGGCAGAGGAGGTACATGTAGGTTTATCCTTTCAGGTACAGCATTGTGGGCCTGAGGCCAAAGTTTTGTAATCTTTGTTAAACTGCAGTAAAAAAATATTTGAATACCATTAAAATTTAATTATGTATGATCTATAGACATATTAATTTTCTTACACTCGTGTTCATGTAACCACCCATGGGCATACTGACTAAATGATTACTGCATCGAGAGTCAAATTGTGTGGTCTTAACTTTTGACTGGTCAACATGTACTCTTTTCATTAATTTTCCAGGGAGAAGAACAAGTCACTGCTGAATTTCTGGCAGGAAAAGTTCCTGAAATTGTTTACAAAAAGGCAATACAGAGTATACCAGGTGCTGTTACATACACAGTATTATTATATAGACATGAGTGTTTTACTGGAAAATACACCACTCGTAGAATTCATACAAAACCACATCCGGGACTCGAGTGGCATATTTTCCATATCCTCATTAGTAAGGATATCAATGATTTCACTGATATCAAGTTTGTCTCTTAAATTGTTCTTAAATTTGTTCGTGTATCATCGAAACATCTTCGGGTCTTCCTCAAAAGTCTTTGGCAATCTTCGGTAATCTTCGGCAATCTTTGGAAACTTCCAGAAAATGTTCGGCAATGTTCATGTGACCTTCGGATGAGTTTTGGAGAATCTTCGGAGATCTTCAGAAAGTGGTCAGAAATCTTCGGAAAATCGTCAAGAACGCCGTCATCAGTATGTCTATATAATAAAAAGAACAATACACATTAGCTCGAAGATATGAATTTTATGTTGTCATGGCAAGAACAATATCTCATGAATGAGAGCAGCAAACGAGTGAGATGTTGCTCTTGCCATGAAAACATAAAATTCATATCTTCTCGCCATCGTGTAATATCCTCTATTTATTGGTCCGTAAGTTGTTAGCAATGTTACATGTACAAATGTAGTTGCTAGGTGCCATAGACAGATTCGTCTCACGTGTCTACATACTCGTTGCTACCCAATTCAGATCACATGACGATTCATTTGGGAAGTTACAATAATAATTATTGACCTGTTTGTACATACTCGAATACAATCAGTTGCGTGTGGCAAATTGCATATTGTACAGTTGTAGCCTTTGAATCCATCTATTGACTATTAATTATTTTTTACAGCTTCACTGCAACATTTTAGAATTGATGGAAAAACAAACAGCTAATGTCTTTCTATAGTTAGTCAAAACTGTTTGAATGGAAATGTCAAGAATTGTTACAATGAATAGTCAATGAGTAATGTCATGATGATACTTACATTTATTTTTTTCTCAAGCATCTGAGCGGGCCGGAATCCTAAATCCTTGAATTTGATTGCCTAATCATACACACGTGACCGGTCCAGCCTTTTATGATATGGCCCACGGGCCACATTTTTTCCCTGCTGCCTAAACTTTGCTCCTAAAAGTTAGTGGCAATTTTCAATCTTTTGCCTTTTTTTACACATCCATTGACGATTAGTCAGCGTAAGTTTATCTCTGTTCAATTTAAAATAGAAAGGAAAGTTACTGTAAGTAAATTCAATTGAGTGTTTTGAAGTTGCGAGAGTTGCTTGGTTGTTTGTAGCTTGGCGCTGTAATGGTGCATAATCCTGTGCTTCTCTCGCCATAAAATTTGAGTCAATTTCAGTTGAGTTTGCCTCTCTGATCGTTGCTGTATTTAGGAGAATTTCTGTGGAATACACTTAACAAATTTCTTCACTTTCTGCTATTCAATTTATGGTAGAAAAGTCTGATGTCAAGTGAAATTAAAAGCAACGACTGACAGAAACTGTTTTTGTAGTAAGACTTCGCACGAAATTTCATGCCACGAAAACAATTTTGGAGAACTTAATTGGTGAAATAAATGCAACTAACATAAAGTAGTTCGAAAAAAATATGTTCTTCAATACATCTTTCTTTGTCTACTATCCGAGTTGCTCGCTGCCAAGATTTTTTACAAATCGTTAGTAGACGGTGTGCAAGCTGATTCAATGATACGAGCTGTTTAAACAAACCCATTTGTAATCTGTAAAACCAATGTACCGCAGGAAAAAAAATTAACATGTTATGGATAGGCTTCAGGCTTGAAAATGCTGCCTTTGACCTGCGGCCTCGGGCAGCATTTTCAAGCCCTCGGTCACAGTTTTTCACTATACGGACCTCCCACCTGGCATATAACATATATGTATTTGTTTTCAGTAATCTTAAGTCAGCCATTAGTCTTGAATGTTCTACATCTGTAACACAGCTACCGTATGTCAAATCACAACTTGAGAAATTATATATAGTTGTAAAAAAAAAAAAAAAATAATAATAAAAAATAAATAATACGTGTACAGTGTACGTCCATGGTTACCCATTCACACTTGCCTGGCTGACTGTAAGGGTATGGCAAAATGTAATTTTCTCGAAATATAAGTAATATATCTAAGTAAATGCAACCTTTCTGTATTGTACTTTTCCAGACGACATCAAATTTAGAGTATCCTTCATTGAAGTTTATCGCTTGTTTGAAAATACAAAAGATGGCATTGATATGGTGTATGACAGGTACTGTCTACGTGGTTTCTGCTTCTTTTTTTTCACTGTTATCGCTACTCTAACACCTTGACTATTTCATCAGTATTACTTTTCTATAATAACCATTAATAATAATAATAATAATAATAATAATAATAATAATAATAATAAATATTTATATAGTGGCTATCCATGCCTGCTCTAGGTGCTGTACAATTCGCCAAAATGAGCTGTACTAATGAGCTGTACTAATCTTAATAATTAAAAATGTCATTTAGTTGACAACATGGAGTTAGTAAGTCAAGACTTTTATTTCAATTTGACCTGGATCGAGGAACTTCATGAAAATCAGCTAAGGCTGATGCGGCTTCCTGTCTAAATATTGTAGTTTATTTTATATGATTTATTATTATCAATGTTCAAATCACAAGTGTAGCTACCTCACGATGTACATATAAATTAGCATACATGTAATGATTCCTTAAAATTCAAAATAATAAGGGTTTGTGTGGGAACATAATGCTTGCCCAAAATATTGCAGAATGTTAAAATTACAGTGCATGTACTCATTGGCAGCTGCGGTCAGTACTGCATTTAGATTTTCTTTTCTCTGATATCTGTTTCAGTCTGAGTTCTGTGGGTTTAATGTCTGCCGATTTTAGCCAGTTTATTTGTGTGACATGCAACTGTACAATAACAGTTGGGAGCTATAATGATTGTGAGACAATTTAGCCCTACAGAGAGACAATTCTGCCCCTGGTGAGACAATTCTGCCCCTGGTGAGACAATTCTGCCCCTTGCAGCCACAAGATGGCAGATTGTGAGATTGAGAACTTTTCATTACTGTCAGGGGATAGTAACCTTTATATATGTACATGTGTACATTACAGCTTTGTATAACTGTAAACTTGGTCTAAATCAGCCCACAAGTCAGAAACAAGGAAAAAAGAGCAGATCATTTTGTGGTGGGATCTAAAATTTAAATTGTGAAAATGAGAATGTGAAAGGGGCACAAAACAGCCCCATCGGGAAGAACTGATTTTTAATTCACCTCACACAGGTGGACTTTGAAAATCAACATCTGCAGAGGCATAAAACAGTTAAATCAACAGTAGCTCCATCAGGGAGATGTTTACTTCACTTTACACAGGTTGTCTTTAAAAAGTGGTAGCTTTTACATTGTATGATTGTCTTTTTATGCTAAACAGCTTGTTAAAAGACTTTCCTACCTCTGAGGAGGTCTGGAATTTAGTGGCTCGTCGAGCCATTGATGAAGCCAACCGTCAAGTAAAAAAAGGAACAGCTGTAATTACAGGTTTGTGATTCTCATCTCAAATATTTGTTACCACCAATAACGGAAAGTTGTATTACGTCCTATCATTGCACAACTTCCTCTAGGGTTTCATCAATGTTACCATGGATACTCATTAGTAATCAGCTGACCTTGCTCCTTTAAATTGAAAATCATTGCAGATAATCAGTGGTGTGAGCTTGAGACAGAAATGAACAAGTTGTATCACCAGGCAGTGGAGCAAGTCCCAACAGGTGATTGTTACACCTTTACCCTTGATATGTCTTAACCCTCTTGCTATGGCAACCAGGTCTGGTACTCAGGGGTTTATAGACCAGTTAATGTTTTCTCCTCACCTGCGGATTGCATGTAGCTTCATTACCAAGTGCCTGTTCGCAGCTGATTGGCTTGCTAGCAAGAATAATTATGCTGTGCAGATTGTAAGTCACTAGCAGTCAACTCCCGCATAGTAGACACCTCACCATTACAGACACTGCTGCAGGAGTTGAAGTTCTGGCAAAGACAAACTACTGAAAAAAAAATCTTGGTACTTAGAGACTTCGCCAGTTAAGGCTGGCTTTCACTAGTGCACAAGCATAGGCAAAAGCAACATACACAGGATGGAGTGAGGTGCTGTTAAGTAACACATTTTGTTGGGAATCGTATAACAAAAGGTGCGAATTATCAACATTTTACTGCATCTGCGAATGTCGCGTATGCTGGGTACAGTTGTATGCTGTGTATGTTTCTTTTGTGCCAGTGAAAAACACCAAATAATTGTAGTTTCTAAGGTGTCAGGTTTGGGGGGTTGACTGTATGTGGTGTAAAATGTACTATCTAGAGATTCTCGACAGCGATCATACATGTAGTACATGTTAACAGCTTGCAGGGAAAGTTTTAATGAAATAAAGCAAGCTTACTGAACGTAAAAGAAACTGCTGCCATTATATTAGGTTAACCGATCGTTTGATGTTGCTTCCAACAGATAAAATGTGGCAATTTTATATCAGTACTTGTATGGAATTGATGGCTGACGGCTCCCATGGGCAAGCAAAAACGGTATGTTCATACATACACTATAACTACATGTTGTGGTTTTTGGTTTAGGATTAAAACAATAAACTTTGTATTGTACGTGTAGGCAAATTTAGGGTTGGTGCTCAAGTGCCTCCAAAGACCTTTTAAACTCATCAACAATCGATGAGCTCGGGGAATGGTGCCGTCACCCTGAAAAAAACAGTGGAAACGCAGGATGCGGGATAAGCCAAGCTGTAAAATTGCGGCGCCCTTGCACAAATCCCCTGACCACCCCAAATTCACTCTGAGGGAGACTGCTGGCCAGCAATCTTGTTTCGTGTTTAACTTAACCTAAATTACATTTAGCCACATTTAACTTTTCTTCATCATGGTTTTGCACCATTGCTGCAAAAACTTTGTATTATACATGTAGACAAATTTAGGGTTGGTGCTCAAGTCTCTCCAAAGACCTCAGTAAACTTTTATTTTTTCCACTTTGTCATGGTTTTGCATCCTTGTCGCAACCAACATTGCTTCTGTTTCTGAACTTCCTGGATCTGCGGCTGATAAAGTTGTTGATGCTAAATGTATTTGTTATTATGTATTTTTCCGACCTGTTCATTAATACATATATCTTTTTGATGATTTTGCTCCACAGAGAGTGCAGAATGTTTTTCAGTTATTTTCAGAAGCAGAAAAAGCCAAACTTCTTAATGAAGATCTTTATAAAACATGGGTGAGTGGCAAAATGACCAATCAGCCATATCATTTCAATTTTTTTAGTCCAGTTTACTTGCACATGTATGTATTTCTGAATGATGTACTTGCAGTACAAATTAGATAAATATCTAGAATCTAGCTCTTTCTGACAGTTACATGTACGTTATGAGGACAAGGTGTCAATAATAATGAATTGCAGCAGGTCAAAAAATACTTCTAAGGGTCCTCACCAAATATTGATTGTTGAAGGTTTTGCAATAATCTGCCAGGTTACTGAGTTAACCTTTGAGTAATTTTCACTGGAACACTCCCGCAAGGAGAGGAAAGTTTGCAACACTTGGTATGAATACTTCGCTTACTTTAACAAATTATAAGAACGTTATACCTTTATTACTTTTCAAGTGTTTTACATTCATATGGTGTACATGTAGGTCAGCGTTCTGCTTCAAGCTGCACGGCCGAAACAGGCCTTGTCAGTGTGTAAAAGAGGGACCCAGTCATTTAAAACCTCAGTGAGTTTGTGGAGTGAATATATGAGATTACAAGTCCTTAATCAAGGTAAGAATGACAAACGTCTGCATTTGAAACCGTGTTAAATTTATACATTTTTACCATGAGAGGAATTTAATAGCCAGAAAAATGTATGTGTACATGTAATACATACACCTCAGCTCTAGTCATCTTGCAACCTTATTTGTTCTGCTTCTTCTGTTCTCTGAAGTTTCTGGAAGGCTGATCTGCCTTTGATTTTCGTTCACAGGTAAACCAGAGAAGATTCATAATGAATTTTCAAACGCCTTAAAATGCGTGGATTCCAAGGTAAGAAAACTCAAGCCTGGAATAATCGTTTGGCCTACAAAGTAATAAAGGTCCTTCCAACAAAGACTAGCTTGTGTAGCTTGGCGGTTTATGCTCTCGCGCTCAAATTGCTTAAAAAATTGCTCAAAAAATTGCTCAAACCTCCGAGCTACGTAGGATAAACAAAGACAGACAAAAGTCTTGTGGTACATACACATGTATAAGCGTGGAAGAATCTGGATGCGGAGTTGAATCGTCCAGAGTCAAAGCCACTTGGGGTCATTGCGTTTTAGAGTTGAAATTGAGGCGACACTTTACTTTCACAGTGCCTCTCTTTACGCAGGTGTATATATGGGTACCCGAGAACTGAAATAGACAAATATTCCATCCAAGGGCTTCAGTTTCACTACTCCAAATACAAGAATGACTACTGTTTACTAGGAAATTAAAAAGAGTCATATATTGTGATGTTCAAAAAATTGCGCATAAATTGCTACATGTACCTGTGAACATGGTAAGTTTATAGATGTTACTTCCTACTTGTTTTGTAGGACTCACTGTCACTGTGGACTCAGTGGATAGACTGGTGTGTCGCCAGCAATCCAGGACAAGTAGGAGAGGTGTTTGAAGTAAGTTTACTTGTTGTTGTGTCATTTGGTTCGTTTGTACTGCGGCTAGGGCTGACGTGATATAATTAGATGCAGCCTCGTTCCCAGGCACTCTCATATTCCCTCTTGGAGGCCTGGGAACGAGGGCATGCAGAAGAATGGCAGACAAAGTTTTGGTTCCAGACGAACATGACCTACTTGTTCATAAATTGCTAGAGCAGTGCTTTGTTGTCTGTTACAGTATCAGGGTTGTACCATATGGTTAGTCCAGGTAATAACATGCTACCGTACGATCGGTGCTGTTAAATCGAGAAGATGGGCGACAGAACAGGTCACGGTTCTTTTTTCTGTGATTGTTCGAAATGAACGTACTTTGTAACAAAGTTTTATTAACGTTTTCATAGGAGGGCAATTGGTTTTCACAGGCGGGCAAATTGCTTTGAACTAAACTCTCTTCTAGATGATTTAAACCAGGCCGGTAAAATCCGGCCCTTGAAGAAACCCTTTGTGAAATTGTTTTGCTTGGCCATAGTTAATAGAGGGAAAAGCTAACAAACAGGCCTAGATTTATGGAGGTCCTTGACCCTACACATCTTTTGTTTTATGCTCGTCGAGTATGCATGCATTACATAATCGCAATGCTTCTTTTGGTTAGTTGTAAGAGCATACCTAACCACCTTTTGCATTTTGCCAGGCTTTGTGCAGGGTCACCCCCAAAATAACAAACAAAAACATACAGCAAAGAACTTTGCTAAGTTTCCTAACCATTTCCCTCAGTTAACTATGGCTTGGCTAAAGCATTTTGTACTAGTCTTATGAATAAATCAATTGGAACTTAGTAAACGGAACTAAGAGAACTCAACTTGCTATAGCCTTGAGGACGGAAGTTTTCGCAGGCTACCGTTTAACTTGTAGGAAATTAGATATTGGCTAGTCTATCATTATCGTAGTTTGGATTTGTGTTGCCTGGCTTCTCCATTACCATATGTAGTCGTTTTGCACAAAATAAAGAGTCGAGAGACGGCCATACTTTTGCTGATAGTTCATATACTTGTGTCTTGTTTCAGCTTTCGTTAGAATCGTGTCTCGACATCAGGACTCCACTGAAGGAGAAGTATGTCGAATGGGCAGTCACGACAAAAGGGATTAAAAAGGCTAGAAAACTTTACAAAAGGTAAGAATTTTTTTAATAATAATTTTAATTTACAAAACATACAGTTACTTGCATTGGTTATATTGCAGGTCTTATTACGACACTCGACTTACAGAACAATACTTACGTTATAAGTTAATAAAGATGGTGAATTTTAAGCTCGGTAATGAAATGTGAAGGTGAATTAATCAACATGACACGAGCGTGGGACAAAGAAAAATTCTGAGTCCCCGACAGGAATCGAACCCATG
>Ga0126338_10003786_pt1 | contig 10669 bp, 2 predicted proteins | sample OrbCmetagenome_2_FD_92529 | JGI IMG/M metagenome (GOLD analysis project Ga0126338, IMG submission 92529) | Coral microbial communities from Petempiche,Puerto Morelos, Mexico - Orbicella C C metagenome | ecosystem: Host-associated > Invertebrates > Cnidaria > Coral | place: Petempiche,Puerto...
ACGTACTCGCTCCATCGGAAAATGTCTGGATCGTTTTTGCTGTGTGCAAAGCTGGGCGCGTCTATTGGCTGCAAGCCGTTGTTTGACGAAGTGTGGAAAAAGTACAAATTCGATTGAATGGGACCGTGCGAGAATAACAGAACACTGTCAAGGTGCGGAACTTGGAAAAGATGCTCTGTTATTAGCAGCAAGCCGCGCGGTTCGAATCTGACGGTGCAAATTGGATAAGAAACATAATTATGATGATCACAGTGAGGCATTGTTTTGATAAAATACCGTACATCCCCCCTCCCCCCAACCTTCGCTCTCTTCCCCTTCTAGGGCTCAAGGTACAGGAGACAAGGCAAGAAGGTAGTACGCGTGGAATATCAGAGAGAAGACTGGGAATTATGGCTCCTAGTTGTTTTGCCTTCCCTTCAAAATAGGGGCCCCACCCCCTCTTCCCGCAAAACAGAAAGAAAGCAAATAACAAACAAACAAGAGCATTCTAAAATCATAACAAATAAAACGTTATTTAATATAGAAGGTAAATGGAAATTTCTGATGTTTAAAATCCTGATGTTTCGGTTAAAAGTTCGGCCTAAATCAGGTAGAAGTGATCAAAAAATTTCAAAGAGTACGTTATATACTAGGGAAAATGCAAATTTCAAGGCTAGTGCAATTTGATTGTCAAAAATTGTGGGTTTTCTTAGTAAACAATGTTCTCTTTGTAGTTTTCTAATCATTTCCTTCTGATTAAGGCTGAGATTTTAGCGGAAACATCAGGTCTTTACAATTCAATTGTTATATACTTTTTAAACAGAGCGCGGTAACGTTTTATTTGTTATTCTGAATCCAGCTGGTTACAGATCCATTTTAAAAATCATTCAGTTGCAGACTAGTGGTGGGAAATTGTAAATATATTGAGCCATCTCTGAAATTTGTATTGTGTCTTTATTTCTGCATATGTTCTAAACGTTTTGGAGAATACGATATGTAAGGTTGAAATTTGCCACCAGGGTATCTTCCAGATTTTGGTAAATGGCAATCGTTCAGCTCTTTAGCCCAGTATCAAGATAGCAATTTTCGTACTGGTTTCCATGCATTACTGTAAAAGTTGGGAGAATATCTTAGAAATCTACACATTGGGTCTTTGTTGATGTTTCCGTATTTGTCCCGACGTGTAGAATTGAGAATGTTACGATAACCGGAAATCAGGCATCTTGTTCTGGGTGTAGCGGAGGAAAGGGTAAAAGGGTTCCTTCTTTTTCTGGTGAATATTACAAGGAAAAGTTAGCAATGAAACTCTCTAGCGGACTCGGTAGGTTTCAAAAAGGAGTCATCTTCGGTTGGAACGCTCTCCCCTCCCACGCCACCAACCCCCTCTGCACATTCCACTTTTTGAATGGCTTGTACTGTAAGTAGTGACGTCACATGTTACCTGACGTCGTGCAGGCGAGTCCCACTGAAACTAGAACTCCCTCTACTTACAAGCAGTAGCTAATAAAACTTAAACCTTTGACAATTTGATGTCTGGTGAAAAAAAAAATGTCCTTCTGTACTGCTGGGGGCAAAGAACAGCTGCTTCTTGCGTTCTCGTCAAGGTTGAGTGTAAGTTTGTATCCATCGACTACATGTTGCTAATTACCATGACCACAATCACCACCGAATGTGATCGCACCAAATTTAATTTTCTTGCAAAGATCTGCTGTCAACAATAGGACTGTCCGCTACTGTCTTCTGCAATCAATCACCAGTGTCTATAGCTGCGTCTACTCTACGGCGAGGAATTTGAAAACGCAGCTTTATTTCTACGGTTAGGCTTACCGTCCACACGGCTAATCCGTCACGAAAACGTCAGAGATTTGAAATCGCGGGCTTTTCCTTTCCGTGTGGGAGAAGATAAATTTGACACCGGAGCTTTTGGAAAACGATGACTTCACGATATTCATGACCGTGATTTCCCTACCCAAGGGTTTTTTTTTTTCAAACACGAATCCAAAATGACCGGTGATTGTTGCGTTTTCAGATTTCTCCGGCGTAGTGTGGACGGAAAACATTTGATGCGTTTTCAGAGTGAAGCCTCCGTTTCAAATTCCTCCGGCTTAGTGCGGACAGGGTCATAATCCTAAATTCTGTAACTTCCAACAGGCACGATTAGCATCCTCGCATGTAACATACCTGGGTATCAGGGGTGGCTTGACCCACGTTCCATAAATTGGGAGTTTAAGCGACCGCGACGTTGACGCCGAGGTCATTAATAGAGAATTTAAGCATGACGTTTTACGGCAGACGGCAAATGGCAAAGATTACCTCTGATTTCTTATTCGTTTCTTGTAATTATGAACTAAATCGCACTAAAATACAAAAATGTCCCCTACTATCCACCAGAAGTACAAATATTTTTACTCTACTGTAAAGACAGCTGAAGACAAGACGGCAAATTAAAGTTTCATTTTTGCCGTTTGCCGTTTGACGCAACGTCATGCTTAATCTCTCTAATGTGCATAAAACCCGGAAATGCATTACTGTTCAACACATAAGAAGCCAAAGCCTCATTAAAACTGTCAATCGTCCACTGATTTCAAAATTTCTCTTCTGATCTAGACTGTTGGATCTCTTACATTTCTTGTTCAAGTTTATGGCAGTAGATGTGTGATGTAAGTCTGTTATAGCTTCCTACAGTGATCATATAACATCTGCTTCACAGACCTTAACACCCCCAACCCTTTTTGACCTTGAATGCGAATAAATCCGTTTCTAGTCAATTTTCCCACTCGTACATTTGTAAATTTTCTCTTTTGTTCCGGCTGCACGAGGACCAAATACGATTTTGCAACGAATAAATTTTTCGCTTTTGTCTCACAACATTGGGCATGTTTATGTTCCGTTTAGTGTGATCTAGTCGAGAGCTTCTTGTGGGTGGTCATGTGCCAAAAACTGAAATTTAGTTAAAATTTAATTTATACCGAAAAATTGACAGAAACTGAAAGAAACTTCAGGATCCAAACCTGAAAGCCGAAGTTAAAAGGAACCGACAAAATTTAACTTCCGTTTGTCCGAACTCAGTCAAACTGAGGGACTTAAGTACAACCGCGTGAAATAGTTACATGATTTTCAAAAGTTCTGGAAGTCTAGCTGGGGGCTTAGACGTTTTCGAATTCGAAAATTCCACATCGACGAAAAAAGGTTGGCGAATTTGCTCGCAGTGACTACTTAAAGCCAGTTTCGTTTAATTCTCGTTCGACTGCAGGGGCCAGGTTCACGAATTAACGTGATTACAACATTCCAATTGACAGAAAAATCATTGGAAAGCGTTGAAGACTTCGTCCTGTTTGAATCACAAGTAAGTAATCAGCGGGAAGTTGAGTTTCTCGTCGTTCAAGGCATGGATAACGCTATCCACTGGATAACTCACTATCCCGTAGGTAGGATATTTTGCTCAAATGAAAAGGTCACTTGAATGAGCATACAAGAAGAGAGCCTCTTTGACAGAATGGGAAAGTTATTTCAAAGTCGGGCCGGAACATTTCTAAGTATATAATCTGTTAGGTCTAGGAATAAGATAGTTATTCTGGCTCACACTTCTTATCCCATAAGGGACACTTTTTGGAAAGCTTCGTGAACATGTCGATTAGGTTTTTGGGGCACAAACTGTCATGGACCTTGTTCATCATTGTGGCAATGTGATTTTTCCCTCTGTTTGAAAGTCAACCCATTAAGTGATTGACGGATAGGCTGAGACCGTACCTCATCTCAGAATACTCCGGGATAATCCCAGTAATCCTGTCTTACGTACAGCCTCTGGAACTAATCCGATATTTATTTCTCCACAATGCACACAGCTGCATTAGTCAAAATGACACTATAGAGAAAACTATTGTGTGTACTCAGAGCGTTGGCGCTGCCAGAGGGTCTGGCCCTAGCTCTTAATCATGTCTATCATTGAAGATACTTTCTTACATATTTTGTCAATGTGGCTCGACCATGAGGATATGCCGTTAATATACGAAACTGAAAATTGTAGAAATAACTTTTGCGGTGTTCTATATGATCCGGCCTTCTAGCATTGGCTAAGACGCTTTAGTACGGTAATGTTACTTCGAATCTTTCTGACGTCTCCAATACTTCACTTCTTTTATTGCAACCTGGCCTTGCAGTTTCTGGCATTTTGGTAGATTCTTTAGACAGTTATCAGTTTCTATTCGCTTGTATCTGAATTACAAATTGTGGGGAACAGTAATTGACCAGAATATTTGGTGTCATCATTCTTAGTTTGTATTAGAAATGTTTGGGTATTGTTTGTTGTTGTCTGGGTTGTTAACCATTGGATAGTACACGAATCAATGATACGGTAGTTCTAGATAGTATGACAAATGTTGCTCAAACGTTGGTGCTTCGCTTTTGATTTTACCTAGACTAGAACTGACATAAAACAAAAACCTTAACTACATGTTTTGAACCAAACTCGACAACAAGCTGTTATTGTCACGGCTAACGGACAAGTCATCACCACACATTTTATTATGATGACGGTTTGGACGATAACTCATATATGAAGGATGGAGGGAGGGGTTGCAAAAAGAGACAGATTTCTCCCCTTTAAACGAAACTTTTAGCATTTTCAACATTTTCAGCTTTGCGAATTAATCGGTCAAACTTGCCACTCGGATCAACAACCAGAGATAAATGTTCAATTTCGAACTTAATATAAATGATAAGCTTAATTTGTTTTGCCCACTAGGTACGTCTTTGGCCACACAGGCAAATTATTCAGGTGAGCCGTCATGTATACTAAAATGGTAGAACGAAGTTCTAAAGTAATTCAGTACTACAAGCAACATCTTAGCATTGCCAAAGCAGTGGAGAACAGGACCGAAGAAGGACGTGCCTACTGCAATCTTGGGATTACTTCCCGTAGGCTTGGTGATCTTAAACAAGCCATCGAGTACCACAAGCAAGAACTTTGCATTGCCAAGGAGCTGGGTGACAGGGCTAGAGAAGGGGCTGCTTATGGCAATCTGGGGAATGCTTATCATAGCGTCGGTGACTTCAAACAAGCCATATGGCACCACAAGCAAGATCTTAGCATTTCCAAAGAGTTTGGGGATAGGGTCGGCGAAGGATCTGCTTATGGTAATCTGGGCAATGCTTATCATCGCCTGGGAGATTTTAAACACGCTATAGATTACCACCAGCAACGTCTTAGCATTATGAAGGAATTGGGAAATAAGGCTGGAGAGGGAGCTGCCTATGGGGACCTTGGCAATGCTTATTTTCGTCTAGGTGATTTTAAACAGGCCATTGAGTACCACCAGCACAACCTTTCTATTGCCAAAGAGGTAGGGGACAGGGTTGGAGAAGGAGCTGCCTACGGAAATCTTGGCAATACACATAATAGCCTCGGTCAATTTCAAGAAGCAGTAGAGTACCACAAACAGCATCTTCGTATTGCAGACGATTTGGAGGACAGAGCTGGTAAAGGACGTGCCTTTTGTAATCTTGGCAACGTTCACGATGCTCTCGGTGATTTTGAACAAGCCATAACGTACCACAAGAAATATCTTGCCATTGCCAAAGAAATAGGAGACAGTGCGGGCGAAGGAACAGCCTATGGCAATCTGGGATGTGCCTTTCGCGGTCTTGGGGAGCACGAACAAGCCATAGTATACTATGAGCAACATTTGAATATCGCTAATGAAGTTGGGGACAGGGCTGGCCAGGCATTGGCATGTTATTTTTTAGGTTATTCGTTTGAATTATTGGGTTCTCTACGTAAGGCTATCGAGTACTATAGGTCCAGTGTAAATCTCTGCAATGACATGCGAGCTCTTCTTTTCTCCGAAGATGAGTGGAAGATAAGCTTTCGCAGTTTATATCAACATGTGTACATTGCTCTGTGGACTACTTTACTCAAGATTCAAGACACTGACGAGGCTTTGTGTGCTGTTGAGCAAGGACGAGCACAGGCTTTGACAGATCTCTTGAACTTCCAATATGGCTTTAGGGTGCCTCCATCAAGCTCATTTGCACACAGAGAAACCCTCTCTTACCTCTTAAGAGATGTGTCTCAACTAATAGTATTTGTAGCACTTGAAGGAGACACAATCAATTCTTGGGTTTTCTGCAAGGGAAATGGAGTTCAATTTAGACAAAAGAAGATAGACAATATACCTGCAGGTGAAGATGCTACAACCATGTTACAAAATTTAATGAAAACATCTTTCGGAGAAAATGGCATTGGTTTGCCGGTTAAATGCGAGAATCGTTCATTGGATGAGCTAAGAGGTGACGAGGGATTGCTGCTTAATACCCATTCTTGTCAGGATACGTTGCATTCCACATCATTCTATGACAATAATAACCAGTCTTTGCGACAACTGTACGATATTGTCATTGGTCCTTTTGCAGACCTGCTTGTAGGGAACGAAATAATCATTGTTCCAGATGGTCCATTGTGCATGGTACCTTTTGCGGCATTTGTAGATCCGGATTCCAGGTACCTAAACGATTCTTTTAGGATCCGCATTGTCCCCTCGCTAACTAGCTTAAAACTGATCAAAGACTCTCCGCACGACTACCACAGACAGGACGGGGCGCTGATTGTGGGAGACCCATGCGTAGTGGAAGTTACCAACAAGCGAGGTAAGCCCATTTTGTCGCAGTTGACACACGCCAGAATTGAAGTAAGGAAGATAGGAGAAATACTCAACACTCCACCCCTCATTGGAAGAGAAGCAACGAAAGACAAGGTGTTGAAACAAATCTGTTCAGTTGAGTTAGTACACATTGCAGCACATGGGGACGCACGAACGGGTGAAATCGCCTTGGCTCCAAATCCCGGATGGACTTCCAGAATCCCTAAAGAAGAGGATTATATCTTAAAAGTGGCAGATGTGCAAGCTGTTCAATTGCGAGCAAAGCTTGTTGTGCTAAGTTGCTGTCATAGTGGTCGGGGGACAGTTACTGCTGAAGGCGTGGTTGGTATCGCACGAGCTTTTTTGGGTGCAGGTGCTCGTTCTGTTCTGGTTTCACTTTGGGCAATTGATGACAAGGCCACCATGGAGTTTATGATAAGGTTTTACACAAATCTGAGTTGTGGGTATAGCGCCAGTTTATCCTTAGATCGGGCTATGAAATCTCTTAGAGTGACAGAGAAGTTTGGCGCCGTTAAATACTGGGCTCCATTTGTACTCATTGGTGATGACGTCAAGCTCCACTTTGGACAAAAGGAGTAAGAGCTTTGTAAGTAGCTACAGGAGCCGATGACCTTTGGTCTTGAAGTACTGATATATGTAAAGTAATGAAGCTCAACACTTTGTATGGACGCCAAAAAATCGCTCAATCTTACAAAGGACCCAGGACCCAGTATGTTCATAATAGACGCATAATGTTCATAATCAGTTTACAGTCGAACCGTTATAAGCGTCTGTACACGTAACTGTTTCTTTGGCTTTTGTTAGCGTTATGGAGCGTATTATAACCACCATTGTTCTACTTTTTCTCCAATTGCATTTGTTTGTACTTATATTTGATAAACTGAAAACTGGACCACGCCCTTCGTTGTCTTCGGGTGAACCTCTATTAAACAGCCACCTCTATTAATTGGCTAGCCTCTTCCAGGCGTTCAGTTAGTTGGGGCGCAGCGCGAAAATCAGCGCACCAAAATATAAAAAAGGCGCGGCGAGAGCAAGCGCCGCGCTTTTTCTATTTTTTCGCGTGCTGTTTTCCGCGCTGCGCTCCAACTCACTGAACGTCTAGAAGAGGCTATTAAGCGGCCAGTTGTCTCGTCCCCGTGAGTGGTCGCTCAATAGAGGTTCGACTGTACTATAAAATATACCTTTTGAAATGGTCAATTATTTTCGTTCTCAAAATATTTTTCGGCTGTCTCAGGCAATTGACCATGCACAAAATCATTGCAAAGTCAAATTACGGAGTCAAGTTAGTCAAATTAGGGAGTGAAGTGCGTTGCTTGTGTCCTGCTTAGGTTTTGATAAGTTCACTTTCAAGTATAAAACACCAGTAAGCGGCTTATTAGATTATGAGCTCGAGATTTCTATTGCGTGAAGTACAACTATCACCCATAGAAATGGAGAACGAATAATCTAATTGTTTTAGTATAAATCTGCTAGTCGTTCAAAACTTTATCTAAATTCCTCACAGACACTTCGAAAACGCCAAGAAGCGGCCGTCATTTTGTCAACAAGGGCACACTGCTACGCTACTCACTATCTGTCACAGAATAGATAGTGGGTAGCGTAGCCAATCAGAGAACGGCATTCGTGTAAGAACGCTAGTAGATTTATACTTATAGTGTATATTCCACATATAAAGCCTTCTTTACATCGTAAAATTTCGAAAGAGGGCCTCCGTTTTTACTATCTAAGGCACCAACTGGTCAAGATGCAAAGATAATAACGTTTACTGTTATCTTGGCAATAGTACACGCGCGGGTATGGTTGTAGCCCATCTCACCGATCAGCCTAGAAAGACCTACTTGTGCAAGTTAGTTTGCTGTGTTTTGATTGAAACTTGGACCGAGACGTTTCAGTCAGTGTTTGAAAGGGCGATCAGCAAATGGTTGGCTGACCCCACCGATGTGCGCCATAATTATTTTTGTGAACATAATATATGTAAACCGTATGTTTTCGACATGTTATCATGATAATAATTTCTCTTTTCTAGTTTTCAATTAGCCTTGTAGATATCATAGCCTGCGTGCAGGTGACTACTATTGCCTTTGTTTCACAAATATGACCGTTAAAAAAAGTGGTTAGCAGGCAGTGGAGAGTAACAACTGTTCGATGGCCATGGGCACCCATTTCGCTTTCATGGTGTTATCAGTAGAGCCGTGAACATGGCTCCCATCATTGTTTTAGCCAGACAAATTTTCTGTGAAGGATAGGAAATGACCATTTATTATTTGGCTTAATGGCAGGTCCTTGAAATCAAGCTGTTTCCTTGCTAGCTGCCAGTGTCAACACTCTGCATTTGCCAAGGTGGATTAAGTATCCAAATTGATATATGACCATCTGTTAAGAAGTTAGACCAGAACTAAGTCCCAAAAGTCGCAAGAGTGATCAAGTCAGATGTAACCATGTAATATCAATACACACTTTATCACACAGGTAATGAGAATGTACAAAATGGCCACCAATGGTAAATAGTATTCATGCTTAAGCAATTCTCCCAACTGTCATTTGTAAGAAATTTATCCAGGACAATAAGAATTATTTTTATGCTGACATCAGGGATTACAAAAAGGTTAACTGTCATAGGTCTTTGCAGTCAGTGGACACTCACCATCTAGCTAGTGTCGGGGACGAGAGAGGTGCAGTTGCTTAATAAATCAGAGATTGGACTCCTGTCTAAAATGGAGGGTTAGCCTGCAGGCAAGGCACTTAACTCTTGCAAAGTCTCTCCTCATTCAGTAGTGCAGCAACCTGACAAAGATTACGGGTCAACTGGGATGGAATTTGGGGGATGGTATCCCTTGAGTTCGAATATACAGTTGAGAACCTACAATCGTTAATTTGCCGCTGTAACACCTTTAACAAGACATCGCATATACTTATGTTCTGTATCAATCCGGTATATGATTGGCCCCATCTGCAGGGGTAATGCGCTCAGGCCTTCGATACAGAGTACGTTCCCTATTTTTTTTTCCAAAGGGTTTTTTAGGGTTTTCGTATCGGGCAGCCGCACGTCAATTCATCGCCAATATATTATTGGGGTTATTCTTGCTCATATATATTATCCCCAGCCATTTTTACTTCAAGCGTTAGCATGGCTTTGAGTAGATCTCCTCTACGAACGTATCTTCTATAGATATATACATGGTTACTTCTACACTACAGTAGGTCATAGGCCGATAGACAGGATTATATTCAAAATATAGCAATATCATTAAGCTGCAATTGGTAGTTTTACCAAATTCAATTTCCAGTTAATGGTCTGGTCTAGACCAGTCTGGTGCTGATTGACGTACATGGTACGACATACAATGGTGATAGAAATTGCATTGGGATAGAACCTGACTAGTAAGACATTGCGTCTTTCAGGTTAAGGAAAAGATAATGAACTGATTTAAGCAGATTCTGGAGCTCCAAAAGAAAAACAAACTTCCTCATTGTACTGAAAAGGGCACTATTATATAAATATGTTGTTTTGTGCTTGGGAAGATTCTTGCCTTGCATGTATCTGCGGCGGTTAAGTCTTCGGGTAGCGACTTCCCCCAGGCTTTGGGCAGTGTTTTGCCCCTTTCATTTGTGCACCTCCCAATAGCCTTGTCCGATCCGGTGCTGGCTTCCTCAGCACCTGGGAGATAAGTGAGGCTTTCAAGGTCACGCGTTCAAATTTTACCTGCCTATTGGCAGGTCAAATTTGTCCGTTTTGTCTTGTCCGTTTCCAGTGCAGGTAGTGCTGGTGATAAGTGAGGCTTGGAAGGTCAGCGTATTTGCCGTTATTATATTGTGATCAACTTGACCTGCCGTTACTCTTGTCCGTTTCCAGTACGGTAGTTCAGGTGACAAGTGATGCTTTTAAAGGTCACGCAAATCAAAGTCGCTTCCCATACCAAATGCAGGGTTGTGTCCCCCCCCCCCCCCCCCCCCCCCCCCCCCCAAAAATATTGTTTTTTTTTTTTTTTTTTTTTTTTTTTTTATATATATAAAAATAATTAAAAAAAAAA
>Ga0126338_10003787_pt1 | contig 10666 bp, 10 predicted proteins | sample OrbCmetagenome_2_FD_92529 | JGI IMG/M metagenome (GOLD analysis project Ga0126338, IMG submission 92529) | Coral microbial communities from Petempiche,Puerto Morelos, Mexico - Orbicella C C metagenome | ecosystem: Host-associated > Invertebrates > Cnidaria > Coral | place: Petempiche,Puerto...
GTTGAGTTGAGTTATACCTCTTGCATTTCGTGACATTTTTCTTACTAAACGTTTAATTTTATACAATTTTATTCGCTCTCAAAGTTAAAATATGACTACAATTTAAGTAATATATCAAACACGAAAAACCGTGTTTGACCACATTTCCGAACACCGAGAGGAGAGTTGAAAATACACGAGTATTTTTGACGAACTGGAAATGTGGTCGAACACTGTCTTGAGTATTTGATATATCTTCTCAATTGAAACCAAAACTTAGGAGAAAACGGAGAAATAAAATCGTAAAAGTCTATGCTAATTAAGATAAGATATCCAAATACCGTCACGGTCATGATTTCCTTTGTTTCAATTTGATGAACTATTAATGAGTTTGGGAGAGATGGTTAAATCAGCTTATAACGTTTGGTTATAAAAAAGAATTAAGCAATAGAGTACTCGGCTAAGCACTTAATATCTTACCGGTGGAAGAATCTCCCCTCAACACAGACGCTGGAAAAGAAACTGCGTTCATCAGCGTCTGTCGACGTTCATCTTGCTGTGAGATAAGGAGGTCTTTTTCACTTCTGACATTTTCCAGAGACTTCACACTCATCACTATAGGATGTAAGATAATAAAAATATAGTTCCTCTCAAAACTATGAGTGAATGTATAATGTCTTTTTATTCTAGTGGCTCGGCAAGATTAGTTCTAGGACAGGACCATGCATGGCGTCCTCCTGGACTGGCGCCGTGAGAGATAATGTCTCGAATAAGAATCAGTGAATTTTTTGAATTGCTAATTTGTGTAATTATTACATGTAATACCGGCTAATTCTACCTACCGACATTATCCATTTCGGTTGAATTACTCTGCGATGAATTTGCCATGTCCAAAGCTACCACATCAAGGCTATCAATAAGGGAACTCGCTTTCTTTGTCTGGGAATCCTACAGATGAAGAAACAGGGTATTTGTTTAGTCAAAGCTGTGCACGTTTAGAATTTATCACTCAAGAACTTTAATAATACCACTTATTTAAGAGAGCACGAAAAAGGGAAACTTTGTAACGCTGACTTTCTGTGATGCTCTAAGGTTGTTTTGAATCAGGTAGCACAATTCAGATTTTCGTTTGCTAAGTAACAAAGGGAATGAAAGTTTTAATGAGCAATATCTTACCCTCTCATTTTGTCATCTCCTATTCACTGGAAATTTTTCGAACGACCACAATTTGTGGAGAAAATTACTAAATTTAGAATCAGTTGTAAAGTTCTCAGCTAACATAAAAGTGATTATAATTATAATTCATTTTACCTTTGGCATGTATTTCCACGACTGCAAGTTCTTCTTGTCCAAAATATTGCTCGCAATGCCAACAACAGCCTGAGGAAAAAATAACTCAGTTAATACGAAATACGTAGTAAATAGGAGCACGCGCGCTTAAAAATCATGCAAAAAATTTAAGATGGCTGCTATAGTTAATTGTTCCAGACAAAGTTTAAAGCCCTGGCCAAACGATCGCAACATTGTAACGGAACATATCGCAACATTCTTGGGCGCAACATCTTGCGCACGTTTGAACACCCTGTTGGGACATGTTGCGATTTGTTGCGACATGTTGGGTGTTGTTGGCTCAAGTTTGAAAATTGTCACATTTTTCATGCAGCATTTGTGGATGTTGCATGATGCTGTACTCGTTTGGCCAGATTCGTGCAACAATTTTACGCCGGGGCATGGGCACTAGTTCGATTTTCAACACCCCACGTGTCGGAACAGAGTGGCCAAACGCACGCAACATGTTACGCCCAACAACGTTGCGTCGAATTGTTGCGATCGTTTGGCCGGGGCTTACGACCAGCGATTTTATAACTGTTAGAACGTGTGATGAACTTTGAGTTCAGAGTTGCCTAATCAGTCCCAAAAAAGTTTGGAAAAACCTCTGTGACACCATCACTGCTAACCTTTACAAATGTCGACGAGGCGTCCGAGCTTTCGTTTTTACTAGTTCCAAGCCCCCTTTGCGATAACACGCCAATAACATCGACCAGTAATTTCAGATCTCCAGGATATAACGGTTTGCCAGACTTGACATCAGTCAGTCCTACAAGCTGATTGGCTGCTAACGATACACTGACGTTTGGATTGTTTAGCTGAAATAAATAAAATAACTTTCGTTAACGTCCCTCATTTAAGTAACAAAAGGGTCACTACAGAGTTCTTTATCGTCGAAGTCCGAAGAAATGAAATAAAAAACGTACACAACATTTGCCTTAACAGCCCTCGATGGTGATCAAGAAGTTTACCAAAAAATGTTCGCTTCTATCAGTTTGAATAAGTTTAAAACAAACGACCTTATTTTGTTCTGGCCGTTTTCTCGTCGGACAAAAAACAAGCAAACAAAACAAAAGAAGAAGCCGATAATATTTCTTGAACAAAAGCATTTGGAATGACGTCAATTATTACCTGATTGCTGAGGTCTGACATCCATTTTGAGACGCAATCGCCAAGATCAGGTAGTTCCCAGTCAGCGGGACTTCCAGTACATTGCCTCGAGGCCACCCCTAGGAAGTTAAGAAAAATGATTGAAGTAACAAGCGAGTCGTGCCAAGCATTAGGCATTATCAGAAACTCGCGAGGGACTTCTGGTATTATGTATATACACGTTACATATTTCAGCAAGAAAAAAATTTTGAATTACCGACAGTTTCTTCAGGGCAAGCCGTCTCGTCTTTGCGGTTGACCAAGGTTTTCCTCCATTCTATGCCTGCGAAATTTGCTTCAGGGCAAAAGTCTTCATCGCTCAGTCCATCCGGAATTTCTATAAGAAATTGAAGAATTTTCTCGATTACTAATAGCCGATAAATTACCCTTAAATTTTATACTCTACGATACGAGTCTTGTCCTTTCTTGCTAATGAGCTGTACTTAAAAGTGACAAAGAAAGAATGTCTTACCATCACTAGCTTAAGAAGGAATCCACCAGAAGTTTGAGTAACAAGTGGACAAAATCTTTGTACCGACATTATTTACATCGTATTGCAAACTTTGGTGCGACTGTTTTAAAAATCTTCTCAAAAGACATTATTTCTATCAACACCAAATGTCCAGAAAAAATTTTGAAGTTCATATGAAACACTTGAAATAACTGCATGGTAAAGTGAAACTAATGATGAAATTTTACCTGTGTTTAGACCGTCTGTTTACACAATTTCTCTGGACTTTGAAACGTTTTTTGTCAAGTTTCCATGGGAAATTAATTTCGATGTTATTTGAGGAAACTATTTACATCTTTAGCTTTTGGAAAATGTAAAAAGGACTGTAATGTACTTAACATTATTCTGGTACAAGGTTTTTATAAACTAAAAACTAAAATTGCTAGATTTCCTATCGGATTTTGTCTTAATTTCCTAGATTGATTTTAGACGTGCAGTTAGGCCTTGGTGGATTGTGCTAGCATAATTTTTGGCATACTTGGAGCAAAAAGCATATTTTTTTAAACGAGCACTGCCACGGCATAATTAGCAAATTTTAGCACTTTTTGGAGCATAAATTCATAAAATTTAGTAAATATGGTGTATTCTCTTCATAAATTAAATTTGGGTAGTATGTTATTGCAATGCGTGTTTTAGCTACGCTAATAGTAGTATTGACTTTGTTCTGACATGCTTAGTTACTAGGCCTCTTTTGGCGAATTCTGGCGAATTTGGCGATCAGCAGGACAGCACTCTTGCAGACTATCTCCTGGCCAGCGTGATGCATGTTGCAGTACAATAAGCTCTGATGTTCACTTGTGTATACTACTCTTATCCATGTTTTTTCAAGCATATTGGTGCTGAAAGAACTCAGAACTGTCAAGACAAGTTGATTTACTTCGTGACTTGATACTTTCAACGTTATAGTTCGCTATAGTTTGAGTTAGTTTAACTCAAGAGAGTACTATATTCTTTTGGTTCAATTAGTATATACAAGTGTAATCGTTTAGTCGTTGAAGGCATTTTACAAACGGTTCAGAGATGCGAGCAGCTAATTTGGACAGCTGAGGGCCGAGACAAACTGCCATAAAACACAAATAAATTTACAACAACAGTTTATTTGAAAAACATCATAATTTGGTGTCGTTATTGCGCGCCTATATGTATAGAATATACGTCATTTTGTGAGCATAATTTCGGAAATCAGGAGCATAATTTGGGAATTCTGGCATAATTTTGGCATAATTTGGCAAATTTCGAGCACTGCTAGTAGCATAATATGCCACTTTTAGGAGCACAATTCGCCAAGGCCTACGTGCACTAGTTTTACGGTTAATATTGTTTACGGCTCATGGTTACAATTTTCCAATTTTTACACCTAACGGCTAAACTTTTGGCCCTATTTACGGCTAACGGTTAACCCATTGCTGGCTAACTTTACACCGACTGTAATCCAACTCACCTTCGCAGTTTCTCCCATCTCCTATGTATCCCAGTTCGCACTCACACTTGTATGAGCCTTCGGTATTGGTACAAACTGCATTCACGTGACACATATGAGAATTATCTGCGCACTCGTCATGATCTGACGGGATGGAATAACAAATTAATCCAAGAGTTGATATATAGGTTTCTCTCTTGAACGCTTGAACTTAAAGTACTTATATTATATGTATCAAGCTTCATGAGGGACAGTCTCTCACTCACTGGCCGTCATGCCCACTAGCACACAGGGAAGCAACAAAGGACCTCCACAGCTGTTGCCAAAGCCCCAATTCTAGTGATACTAGTGATGATTAAATCGCATTTTAAGACCATAGAAGAGTCGACGTTACTGACACTGCTTTTTATTTACCTGGCGTTCTGAAGGGAATGCCAGTGACCAGAAATGGACCGTAGCCAAGTCCGTTCCAAGCCTGCGCATTCAGTGAATAGTTGGTCAGCTGTTTCAGGCCATCAATGCGAGCATGCGTCTGAGTGGTTGTGATAGTGACTTCTCCTTCGCTTGATCTGGCGATCACTCGATACAAATCAGCGAAGTCGATAGCTCTGCTGTGAAACGGTGAAGTCCAGTTTAAAACAGCGAAAGACCAGCCGAAGGATACCATGGTTACATTAATCGGAGGGTCTAGATATAACAATGAAAAAGAGAAGGTAATCGTTAAAAATAAATAGTACTGGTTGGAGTGGATGACATCGGATAGCCGGTTGTGACTATTTATGTTATAAGTCCGTGCGTGAAAAGGACAGGAAAATCTCTTAAGTTGGAAGACCACTGACGTCGCTCACGCTAGGGTAATTTGGCTTCATAAATAAATCTAGTGTATGTCCTTCGACAACTCAAATAAGTTGTTTGGATTGCGTACATTACCAACCTCGTTTCCTTGTCTTTTCCCTCCCACCTCCTCCCTCCCAATTTCTAGAGGAAACGCATTGGACACGAGGTCGGCAAATTACAGTAACTGCAAGAGACATCTCTTTACTAAAGAAGGGGATAAATAGAATGAAATCATAATTACAGACTGCGCTCTAAACTGAACATAGTTATACTTACCAACGATCGGAATGAGAGGAATTTGTCGCACCACGTACGCCATGACACGAAATGTTTCTGCAAAACGCTTTATAGAATAAACACAAGACGTTGCATTTCCATCATACACCTCAAGCATGTTCTCTATCCCAGTATCGTTCCATTTAACAAACACTCGATAGGAAAACACCTTGTATTTTTCACGAGGCTTTTTCCATTTGATTCGTAAGGTCTCGGGTCCTGTCACTTGTAGCAACGTTTCCTTGACTGTGGACTTGTCTGTAGTATTAAACATCGAAACAAAGTGTATCAGTTCAAGCTATGATCAGCTGTTAAGCCGGGTAAAGTCTGCATACGAGCAAAGTGGCCCATCAGGCCGGCGCTTATCTCCGGTTTCTGTAGCATCAAGCAACTAGGAATATTTCTACTCCCCCCTGGATGGGATGCTAGTCCATTGTAGGGTTACCCCCAGCATTAAATTTGCTAGTATTCATTTATACACCTGGACGTGGAGAGGAACTGTGAGGGTAAAGTGCCTTGCCTAAGAACACAACACTGTTTCTGGCCAGGACTCAAACCCGGACTGGTCGATCCCAAGTCAACCGTACTAACCATGAGGCCCCTGCGCCTCTCGATCAGTAGTTAAACACGAGAATATAACAAGAAAAATTAAAAGAAGCAAAACCGAAGAAAAACTGCACGAGACAGGTTCATTTATCTCATTTGGAAAGTAGTCAAACAAGTCACAAGTTTGCGCGCGTTTGCGAGACTCACGCGCGCAACCCTTACAACCTTCCTCAATTTGCTTTAATGACTGCTATGCGGGATAGCATTGAGCTTAAGTAAACTGTTTGTCGGGTTATTCTTCTCGAAGTTTTGATATTCTTGTATCAGGACTTATCCTCAGAAGTTATAAATTGTAATTATCCGATAGCAGCAGTCTTGCGAAAGTTGATGTTCTCGCTACTTTCTGAATTCTCCTACTAATTCCTTACCATTATCATCCGTCGTAACGGTTGTCACCACAGGAGCGCTGTCAAAAAACCGTTTATCGCCATAACTTGTCACAAGGACTTTGTATGTAGTATCATTCTGTAGTCCTTCAAGAAGGAATGATGTCATCGGGCCTGCCTTGATTATTATGGGCTTTTCGTTAGAATCGGCCATGCTGTACTCAATCTGGAATATTCAAATTCATGCAATTTTAATCTCCAGTAACGCAGTATTCCGCTAAAAATATCGGCAGAAGCTTAGGTGATCAGTTTCTGGTTAAAATCATTTTGCGTATTTTCAATTGCAAATTAGTGACTAAGAGTTAGTGGCAAATCTGCAGGCAAGCGTTTCCTGTATACATAGAAAATGCATACACCGAACTGAATGGGTGAAAACTGGCACCATAGCTATTTTTAATTTTACTAGTAAAAGTAAAGGAGGTCTCAGTGGGAGAAAGCATGTTCATTACTCTACTCTCACCGGCGACCCTTTCGGCGGGTCCCTTGACGAATGCTAGGGAGAGCTGACGGCAGGCAAACGCTGTACCTTGTATCCCGCGACATCTTCATGACTTCTTGGGGGTGCAATCCATTTCAGTAGGACACTGATGAATGATTTCATCTCCACTGTCAAGTTGAGTGGCGGGTCTAAAACTAACCAAAGAAAAAACGACGTCCACTTTAATACCAAGTCGAACACCAAGCCCATAATTTAGAAAACGTATTTCGAGTGGAAGTTCGGTCAGTGATAATAGAAATATCTAACAAGAAACAATGTTCAGCGCTGCTGCATAAAACAATATAATATGATTGTTTACCTTCAGTTTTTGTTCTGCATTCAGTCATCTGACTCGATTTTCCAACACCGAAGCGGAAAGCATTTTGAACGCGAAATTTATACGACGAGCCCGGATCTGCAAAAGAAACGTTATCTTACTTACATGGAAATGACAGATGGCAAAATTATATACGTTTCGTTTGGTATGGAAACGGACTGGTGGCTGGGATGAAAACTGACTCTCGTGGAATGTGGTCGCACAGTGTGGCTATTAGACCTCAGTGAAGAAACGTTTTCAGTAGCTTTTAAGGAGTTACGTGACGGTTTGCGCGTCTTGAAAAGTTTAGCCTAAGTTTTTCAAGTTCGTTGTTTGTAATCCATGTTAATCTTCTCCATCCTTCAGTTACCCATCCTTGTTCCTTTATGGTTTATTAATTTCTCTTTGGTGTTTTTCTATCTTACTAAACTACTTTTCAGGTTTCCTTCAATTTAAAGGTAATTTGTACGTAGTTAAAAATACTGCCATGACTGAGCCCCTTTAAGATGTTGAGTGATCTGAGCAGTTGGAGCAGTCATACTCGGTAAATCGAGACCAAAATATTGATCATTCTCGGAGTAAATCTCGATCCTGATCACTCAGTCTTTTAAAACATGTACCAACAACAACAACAAGAATGCTTTATTTACTTGCGTTTCCGAGTTATCCCCCTGCCTTTAACATGCAAAACAAAATGAGACCAAGGGATGAAAGCGACAAGTAAATAAAGTGTAAACACAGGTAGACAGACCAAACTATACGAGCAGTGGATATTCCAAGGAATTGAATGTTCAAAAAGTGAGCTACCCAAACCACTGTATACAAAAAATAAACCCACCTAGATCAGTGAGGTTCAATGTCGTTTTTTCATTTCCTAATGACAATTTTGTCCAATTGGAAAAGGGATCGCCCCAGTACCACACATTGTACCCGGTCAGTATGTCATACGTCATCGGGGGCGGAGTCCAGTTGATTGACAACCATCTCATGGAAACTTTACAGGTGGAGTTTAGCTGTGGTGGCTCTGTTAATAAAAATGACAAGTTCACGGTTGCCACAAATCCATAATATTCGATTTCATTCGCTCTTAGTTAAATGTTATATTTTTTATATATATATATATTTTTAGCTCTTTTCTTCTTTTGTCTCCTGGACGTTTTGTGCCAGCTAAACATTCCCTGTTAGGCGGTTAGTGAAGTTCCGAATACGTTTCTGTAAACTTGTTTAAGAACTTAAAAAACTTGAAACAAGGGAAAAGTATAGGAAAAAGGTACTGTTTCGGCTGTTGTTTTGAGCCATCGTGGTGGGTGGGCACTCGAAATAATTTCAAAAACATAGTGAACAAAGGCATAACAGTACTTACATAATAACAGCATGTAGGCCTCACTGTAAATCTAGTTCTTTCATATCTTACACTCACCTAGCTTGTTAGGGCAAATCCAGTTTCTCTCATGAGATTCCAACTTGCGATAGAACACTGTCAGATCGTCGTACGATGCCTTAACGCCCAACTCTGGTTTTGCAATCTGTGCTCCGGAAAGACTCAAATAGTGTTCCAAAATGTTTGACCGATTGCTTCTTCTGGTCGTTTTAAGCATGCTGTCCGATACTAGAGCCATCTGATTGCAGTTCAGAAATAACGCAAGTCCTAATTTGTTATCCCACGTAAACATCACGTGCGACCAAATGTCCGGTTTAAGGGTCAGTGATCCTGTCCATTCTCTTTGCCCGTTATTCACTCTTATCACAATAGAGTTGTTAGCTTTTATGTCGGAATCTTTATATATTGTAAACCCTTCTGAGAAAGCTAGATGGCTCGACGTGCCCAACAGATATCTCCGACGTCTATTTGGGGAATATTTCAGCCATAGGAAAACCGTCAGTGCTTCTGTGCATCTTGCAGGTTCGGCCAAACAAGAGCCGGTAAAGTTTCCTAGGTCGACCCAGGCCTTACCGTTTGTGTGAAGAAAGCCATCTCTAGGTCCCTTGTAGAGAATATTCTCGATTTTGCCATGTTTGTCTCCAGTAATGTTGGTTTTGATATCCATAATGCCATGATGACGATCAAATGGCCAGTAATGAGCAGCGGAATCGAACAGTCGAGGATTTCCTAGAAGAAAAACAAAGTTTGACATGGTTTTGTTTTTACAACTCTTTTGGTAAACCGTATTAAATCCTTTCGTCAGATCCAAAGTTGACCCTCTTCAAAATCCCAAAATCTAAGTTACTTACAAGCAGCACTACAGACAAAGAGTTTGGTACATTGTTTATTTCTGTCAGTTCTATAATACCTAAGTTTTTTTTTTTCCATGGAAACAAATAGATTTTGCCGTTATGTTATATAGACAGTACATGTTAGAAAACAGTTGTGAAGTCATAAAAGAAGCAACAACAAAAACAATGCTTGAGACAAGAAAAGCGATTATGTGGGCTGATCCCTTTAGATAAACATTCTTTTCGAAAAGTGATCAGCAACATCAGCCCCGGAGATCTTTCCAGTCTGAAAGAATAGTCTGGCATTTCAATATTTCAACAAGACTTAAATTCAAATGAATAAAGTTAAATAATATAAAATGAACTGCAGTGGTTTGAAGTGATGTCCAAGTGTTATGCTTGTGTTGCTATGATAAACCTTCAGTGCATATTCTCTCTCGCTGATTAAAGCAATATGAGTCACGTAGTGCATGCTGAAGCATGCGAATAACCGCTCAATTTGTTCCTTTTCCCCGAAAAAAACAACAACCGTAAGGAAGGGTAATTCACCAAAGCTGCCTAATTCTTCCTTTCAATTTTTCGCAGCCCCGTCAAACGATTAAGGTGAACTGTAGAAAGAAAACAATACGTTACTATAGGTGTCACCTACGTAACTGAAACGCGATTTTTTGCAGTTGAATCGTGCTTAAAACTAACCGTTTTAAATCCTAGCCAGGAGTGACCCCCTTATTGTTTCGCAGCTTTAGAGTCATGAACTATTTGCGAAAGATCAAACATACATGGCCGTATTTCACAAGTATTAACAAAGATCTGAGCTGTAATAAATCATGGATTTGTTATATCTGGCCTTGAGCGATGTTTCAAAATTGTTGTTATAAACCTCACTCAATGCCTCACTCATTGCCTCACTCATAGTAATTAGCTTTTATAATACACGCGATCGGAACGGAGGACAAGATGATGGTGCACAATCCTTTTCATCTATTACTTCTTTCTAAAACAGAGGCCATAATAAAGTTCTCGAGAAACAACTTTCTATTAGACATCGAAGTGTTTTCTTTCAATATAGCGATTCAACGAACAAAATCTAGAATGGCATTGATGGCGCAGCGGAAAATATTAAGTTATGCTCGTATGCTCACGTATGATGTTTGTAACCATTAAA
>Ga0126338_10003788_pt1 | contig 10665 bp, 6 predicted proteins | sample OrbCmetagenome_2_FD_92529 | JGI IMG/M metagenome (GOLD analysis project Ga0126338, IMG submission 92529) | Coral microbial communities from Petempiche,Puerto Morelos, Mexico - Orbicella C C metagenome | ecosystem: Host-associated > Invertebrates > Cnidaria > Coral | place: Petempiche,Puerto...
CCAATGTAGCGAAACATGCCTGGACCTTTGATCATACCATCGACTTTAACAATGCTGAGATAATTGACAAAGGCAACAGCCGCATTAGAAAGACGCTGGAATCCTGGCACACAGCGAAAACGGTCGAGGTCGACAACAATTCGTGCCCTCTGCCGGGACAATATAACATTCTTTTAAACAAACACTAATTTTACACTTTTAGCTTTCTCACATTCTTTCACACGTATTCTATTTAATATATGCCATCCGTTTGTTATATTAAAAAACTTTTAGGTCTATTTTATCATTTCATTTTTGTCCGTCGAAGACAGCAGACTGGCTGTTCAAAGCTCAGAACTTTATACAATTTTACCAGAGAACGTTTTTTACCTCTTTTACTAACCGAGACCTTGATTATTTCGGATGTCACAAAAAGCGAATGTAATAATTGTTTTATTATAAATTGTTTTAAAGAAAATAATGACGAACGCATTAGCACACCGATTTTCGACAAGCCATGCATTGCACACAACCTACAGATTATTCATTAATCTGCTAGCAGATTAGTGAATAATCTGTAGGTTGCGCTGTTTCCCAAAATTAACTGTAGGCTTTTAGCCAACGAGAATATAGATGGCGACTACAAAGTATAATGATTGCAATTAGGAGCTCCACTCTAAGGCTTGGCTAAATTTATACATTATGTGGCAAGCCTATTACAGCACATGACCAGTTTCTGGTTGTGCACATGAAGACTGTATTTTTACCAAACCAGACAGGAGCTGTCAGGGACACATGGCTCTGTTGCAACAATATTGTTATTAAAAAAATATCAAAGGAAATTTTTTATGTCACCATCATAAATATGTTTGTTTTTTTGCCTCTGAAGGTAACTTATTCTCAGGAAATCTGTGAAGAAGTTCTTCTTCATTTCAAAGTTTTAGAAACAATGCTGACATCACTAATTTCTATTAGTGATGAAGACCTCTTGGAAATATCATGTTAGTATTCAATTGGACAATTGTAAGAAAAATAAACGCAAAAAAATGACATTTCGGCGTCATCTTGTCGCCATTATCAAAATTAATGCAGATTAAAAAAGACCAAAATTAAACACACAACTGGACTCCATTCGGGCAAGTGTTTAATTAGCTGACATTGTTCCTTGCATTTTTCTTGACTCCTTTAACACCTAAGCTAGTATATATTTGAACTGAACCTTTTTTAATCTGCATTTGATAATGGCAACAAGTTGACGCCGAAACGTCACGTTTTTGGGTTTATTTTTCATATGAATTGTATTAATGCAAGTGCAATAAAGGATTAACACTGAGTGCTATTTCAAAGTCTCTCAAAATTGCAGAAACTTTCATGGCGATTGCAATTTGAAATAATTTTCAAATATCATACTGGGGTTGATCTCTGCTTGGGCTTTCATAACATTTCACAACTGAGGAAATTATCAACACACCTATATTAATTCACTGTAGTGCAAGTCAAAAAGTAACAATAAATTTGCCTGGTCTCAAGTTTCGTGATTTTTTACAATAAAAGATTAGGTTTTATATTCACTGTTTGCCAGTCCTTGATTAATTGCCCCATGTCAAGAGGTAATTTGGCTGTTGGGAAATGCTTAACTGGCCATTGCCACTGTGGAGAGATGGCCCTTGTATAGAGGTTATAAGAGTGAATGTGTAGACTATGGGCTGAGACAAAAGAAGTGTTTGTTGTCAAGAGATGGCCATTGTAGAGAGGTGGCCATTAGTGGGGGTTTGACTGTTTAAAGATTGAGACAAAATTATGGAAGGTTCTCAGTGAAATGTGAAACAATAATAAACAATTATATTGTGAGTTGGAGATTAATATGAGGAGATGGTTAATGAGACCAAAGGGGGAATCAACTGTCCATAACCTCTTAGTTCAGTAGAACTTCCTTACTTTTAATCTCCTCCAAAATTGAACTATTTAGTAATCTTTCTAAATCCTCCTCTGAAACATTGAAAAAAACGACAAAACAAACACCATTATGTAAGTGACTTCTATCTAGCTACATAAACAAGGCAGTGATCACTGTTTCTGTTGAGGGCCTATGGGCTTAAAGTTTTCCCAGAAATTTTGTTGCAAAAAACAAATATTAAATGTTGGCCTGAGAATGAAGTTCAAGGGCTTGTGCAGTTTTTTAGAACATGAAAGGTACTAGAAAAGGTACTTAGGTACTAGAGCACAGTATATCCACACACCTGGAGTAAATTGATTATGTGTGAGGGTATAGTGTGAACTATTTCTCAAGTGTATAAATTATAGGCATGGTAAAAATAAGAACTTCATACATATATGCCCTCAGTCCAGAGCCTGTAGGTGACCTTAGGTTCACACTTCTTAGACTTCTTATTACACACAAGCTGCTACTCTCAATTCAACAAGTCCACACTTGGTACTCTATATACATGTGCTTTCAGTCCACGAATTATAATATTCTTATTACATGTACATGGTATGACTTCAGTTCCACAGGACCACACTAACAGTCCACAGGTGCACGTGTCCTGTTCTCATTCCACTTCCCGTTTTAGGCTAACCTTAGCCAGACTGGAAGCAACAGAACCATCACTGTGCCATAGTTTACCGCAGTTTTCAGCCTAAAAACTATTTGTTCCTTCTCACTTCTAACTAACATCTATATGTGGGGGTGGGGGGACAGGGGGCAGGGGCCTGGAAGAATAGGGGGCAGTAGATGGGAGAGGAAAGGGTGGGAAGCAGCAATTCTAAGAGGGAGAGATTGCGGAGAGAAATGCAAAATGCTAATTTTTGTCATTCATTAAGTGTTCAAATACTTTCAAAAATGAGAACTCAAAATGTTATTTGACTTGCATTTAGCATCTTTTGAGACTTCTGGGCCGACAAGCAACTGAAAATTCACCCTAGGGCTAAAAAATTGAGGCTTACTTCTGGTAACATTGGAAACCCTTTCACTGTGGTTACATCATAAGTCATGAAATGTTGTCGCTTAAGCTGCCAAAAGACACGAGTAAGAGGAGCATGGCTGAAAACAAAAGGGAAAAAAGGAAAAGGAAACGCCTCAGGATTACGCAGCTAAATGACAAGGATGTGTTTATAGTCTCCTAATTCACAGGGGATGGGAGCAGGACAGGTGCGGGAGTTGTGAGATAAAGGTGTGGAAGCCGGAGAGCAAGGTTCTGGAAGCAGGAGGTTCTGAGTTCCTGTTTCTCTCCCCCCTCCCCCCCCACCCACATGAGAGGATGAATTCTGTCTATCTTCCCCTAAAAATATGTAGAAGGAAGCTCCATTTTATGATCCACTTTGCTTGTTTACAATAGCTAGGCCAATCAGATTGCAGTATTTGCATTAGCATACCAGTAGAATTTCTCCCAATATTATAACTGTGATGCAGACTTGAAAAGTAAGACCATCATATATTATGTGAATGTTACTTCTTTTTTTTACACACTAGAGGCTATCTTTTCAAAAGCTTGAATGGCCTTGCAGAGATCTCTTGCTACTAGATGACGTATCAACTGACTTGAGCTCAACGAACAACTATGTACTTAAGACAACATGGAATCTCATTTCAAAGTGCAATAAATTTCTCAAGTACCTGGGCCACAATTTCCACTCAGAAATTTTGGGGCTATGTGCAAAACTATTGTGTTTTTTGAAGTAGAAGTTCAAAACACGCTTCATGGAAAAGCAGCAGCTTTGACGTTTATCCTTTGAGGCTAATATTAAATTCAAGCTACTTCAAATCCACTGAAGATCTTAGGTTTCATTTTCACAAGACCTTCACTCTGTTTTCGTTGAGATGCCAATGAACGTCACAGATGAAGCAATTCATAAACTCGTGCAGTTTCTTTAAGGTCAAGCTCACCGGTTAGGTTGATGTTTATTTGAACTTGCTGTTGCTATGTGAATGCGCCTTGTAATTTCTGTTCCTGTTCCTGGCGTTTCACAGCCTCTTGTGCTTCTTTCTGCATAGTTTCCAACTTTTCAAGTGTCACAGACTTCATGGGCATTATCTTAGGTTTGCAAAGAACCGGCATTGGACTCTGTTCAGTGAAGAGAAGGCCTTGTTTCGGAAGAACTTCCTTAAACACTAGTCTTTCACCCGCCATATTGTACTTTTTTTGGGAGAAGCCGCTGACCAAACGTTGGCGACAGATAATGATGCAATGAAATGAAAAAAAAACATTTTCCCCAGGCTGGAAACTTGGAGTATGTTGTTAAATTCGTCTAAATAAGTCATTTATTAAATTCGGCAACTGATCAATCGTCACAGGATCATTGAGCACCAGCCATTCAGCGAAGACTTGAAGCACCTCCGCAAAGCAAATCAGTGCTTTTAGATTAATATAATATTTATCACCATAATCACATATATTTCCTCTGGTGTTGTAATGATAAATCAAGAAAATAAAAACATTTCAAGCAGTTACGGCATCTTTTTGGAGGCTCTGACAATTTTGCTACACTTTTCCTGATGTTTTCTCTGACTTCAAAACATCTACAAAACTTTTTACATACTATTAAAATTTTGGTACTGGCTTTTCAGGGCTATTTATCAGTTAAATATGTAAACTAGCGATGACATTTTTTGAATATGCAAACACTCTTCTGACAGGCCTCATACGCTTACGAAAAATGGGATAATTTTTACACTGCCAGCGAACTTATCCTAGCCATGACGTAATATAAATATTTTGATTATTTTCAACCTAAAGCACCGCTCGGCTTTCATTCTAGACCAAAAAACAAAGATAGGTAAATTCGAATGATACCTTGATTTGAAGGCCGTATTACATGTAACATTTCAGTTAAAGTTATCTAAATGTTCTGTGAAATCCAGTTTTAAATCTGACAAATAATAGTCATGCAAAAGTCATGCAGTTCATGGTCATATTTTGGTGGGCGCTGGGCGCGGCAAAATGTGGCTCACCGGCGAATGACGTCCTTGTAACGTAGCGACGATTAACCAATCAAAACTCGTGAGGATTCAAAATAGACCAATCATGAACTGTTCATCACGTGCCCTGAGGCAAGTTTCAACTTTGCTTTGCTTGTGAGAAGCCTTCGTGAAAGGAGGGAACGTAGATTGTTTTCTTGAATTGACTGTGTTTGTTCTTTAGTGTACAGAATCAAAGGAACGATCTGAGTTCACTTTGACAAGCACAATTGGTATCCTTTCAACGTCTCAATCTTGGGGAGTTTGCGCCGCTGTTTGCCTTCCTGTCGTGCTCGATTTCCCGTCCGCTGGGCTGGTGTCTCCTTTCTGTTATCGTTGAAAGCTGCTGGCTTGTTGTAAATTGCATCCTCGTCGATCTGGAAAGGTGTCAAAACTGCTTGATCGACTCTGAATGATGTGAACGGGGTGCTTCACAGCCAGTGGAGCAGCAGGCCTGAAGCAAGCAGCATTCTGTTGTTCTGTCACAGCACAAGGAGTGACGCACACTTCCCCGGAATCTGGTCGATTTGTCTGGGAGAAACTTGTGTAAGTTTCGTTTTCTAGTGAATTGCTTGGCAGACATTTCTTGACTTTGCTGAGGCCCATTGTAACCTGCTATTCTAGTTTGGACGAAGCATCCGGGACAAAAACTCTTTGCTTTTCGACTGCTGTTATTGAAAAGCGAGGTGGAACGATCGAACAACTCCATTGTAAGCTTAATTAGAAGACATATCCCACGAGTCTTCGATTTCGAGAGCTGTATAATATTTTAAACGTAAATAGAGCTTAACTTTTCGTAAATCAGTTTTCATCATGGCAGACGCCGCGATTAGGAAGGAAGAGCAGCAATCGTTGCATTCGCCTGACTCCATGGATTTTATCGCAATCGCTGATTTTTCGGATATTTCTGTCAAAGACCTTACTTTGCTTATGGAGCACAGAGGACAAGAAGCAAGAGATTACTTAAATTCAACGTTTGGAGGATTGGATAAGCTTATCCATAAGCTGCACACATCATCGGAGAGGGGAATTGGTGGCTTTCCGGAGGACTTAGAGAATCGCAAGAAAGTGTTCGGTGCTAATTATATTCCTCCAAAACCCCCTAAAACCTTTCTCCAGTTTCTTCTCGATGCTCTCAAGGATACAATTCTTATAATTCTGATGATTGCAGCAATCGTATCGCTTTTGTTAGGAATATTTGCACCCGAAGATTGCGAGGGTTCAGAAGACAACACCGGATGGATCGATGGATTTGCCATCATCGTTGCTGTGATCATAGTAGCATTAGTCACTGCAGTGAACGATTATCAAAAAGAGCAGCAATTTCGTGGCTTGCAAAGTAAAATCGAAGGTGAGCACAAGTTTACAGTTGTGAGACATGGAGAACCCATTGAAGTACTTAACAGTGAAATTGTGGTAGGTGACCTTTGCCAGGTGAAATATGGTGATTTATTGCCTGCTGATGGTGTTATTGTCCAGTGTAACGACCTAAAAGTTGATGAAAGTTCTCTGACTGGTGAATCAGATCTTGTTAAGAAAGGAGACAAAGATCCACTTGTACTGGCTGGCACGCATGTCATGGAAGGTAGTGGTAAGATGGTGGTTGCCGCAGTTGGGGTGAATTCCCAGACAGGAATAATCTTTTCATTACTAGGAACACATGGTGAGAAGGAGGGAGACAAACCAGATGGCAAAGAGGAAGCGCCACCCCAGTCACCGTCAATAAAAGCCAGTCAGGATGAGTTTGAGGAGATCAACCTTGATGAGGAAAAGGATTCTGATACAAATGGCAAGGATAAAAAAGATAAACAGGAGAAGTCTGTACTTCAGGGGAAGTTGACCAAGCTGGCAGTTAGTATCGGTTGGATTGGTGTGGGTGCCGCTCTCCTGACAATTATTGTGATGGTTTTACAGTTCAGCATTAGAAAGTATGTTAACGAGAAAGCTTCCTGGCAGAATCAGCATTTGAATGCTTATGTCAATGCATTTATTACTGGTCTGACTGTGTTAGTTGTTGCTGTTCCAGAGGGTCTGCCACTGGCAGTAACTATTTCATTGGCCTACTCTGTAAAGAAAATGTTGGATGACAATAACTTAGTCCGGCATCTTGATGCTTGTGAGACCATGGGAAACGCAACTGCCATCTGCTCTGATAAGACTGGAACTCTCACCACTAATCGGATGACTGTAGTTCAGAGTTATTTAGCTGACAATCATTACAAAGACGTGCCAAAACAAGGAGAGCTACCGCAGACTCTAGTTGAATTGTTGTGTAAAGGAATAGCAATAAACAGTAGCTACGCCTCCAATATATTGGTAAGTAACCAGTTGATTTGTGCTGTTGTAGTTGTCATTGCATTCCTATATGTTAATCACGACAGAAAAACCAGTAGAGGTTAAACCACTTCACCATTGTTTACACAAGGAGATTTCATGATAAACAGTTGCAGAACAGAAAAATTTGTTTTAGGAAAGAGGAAGTACATGTACTATTTAAAGCTGTTTTCCAAATATAGTTTGTATGGCAGTTTTTATTGCATTTATTCCCTGTATAGATATCTTAAAAATGTAATGTACTATTGCCATTGTTTCGTTAGAATTCACGTCACCCTACAACAGCTCAGCCTTGGTTAATGTCAGGATTGTTTAGATACCCTCTCAAAAGCCATCATTATGTTTGTTGTTGTTGTTGGAGGGGGGAAGGGGATTTAATGTTGACTGCATATATATATTGAGGCTGCGATAAAAGCTGATGGGCTGTAAAACCGTGATAAAAAGGTCTATGTAATATGTTAAAGGAAATGCAGGGATGGCTAAAAAACCACAGAGAGTCTAAAGTATTGTATAAAATCCTTTTGATGTCAGTCTTGGTTGGAGGCTTTGCTGTGCATTTTAATCTTTTCAGAATCATTAACGTGTTGTATTACTGAAGGAAATGAAATTATGTGTCACTGGTTGCCAGCACACCTCTTGGCCATTTTGTTCTAGATGAAGTTGTTTGTGTACAGTATTTCTAGCAGATCAGAAATCTGTAAAAAGCATGCGAGAGAATGATCCAATACCATGCATTTTTAAATGTCTAGAAGATTTGCAAGCTAGGTAGTAAAAGAGTGCAAGTAATAAGAGCAACATCTGCTAGATTGAATTCAGTATGAAATTATATTTAAGAGTTGGAATAATTGTCTGGTTAGATTGCTTTTTACAGTTGTTAATGGTTTTGCTCTACATTTTTTTTTGCTTTAGTTTTTAAACCACACAGAAAAGGAAGTATATCCAAGGTCAATGATCTTGTACATAGTCAAAATATTAGTAGCTTTTCTGCCTTGTGGGTTTTCATAACAGTGGTCTTATTTGTGAGGAAATTTGTAAAGAAAATCATTGCAATGCATAGAGTAACATGAGGTTTTTGTTTTTGCAAAATTAGAGGTGGCAGTGGCAGTTTTAACTGTGTTGAAATTGCATGTAGTGTGTAGTGTTTGTTTTTCTCTGAGTAACATTTGCCATTTTTCATGTGGACCTGTGTTTTAATATAGTATTAGATCTTCTGACGAATGGTTAACCGCAGAAACCATCACCTAGCAAAAGTAATTAACCCTGTTTCAGGTAACAGGGCAAGTAGATGTTTTCTACTGATATTTTTACGAAAAAGTAATGTCTTTCATTAGAAAGAAATAAGCTTATGAATTTTTTGTCAAAGTATGTTTGATAAAAAAAAGAGAAGTCTCTTTTATGGGTATGACGCATTATCATTGTGTGATAAAAGTGAAATCTATATTTTCTTTGTTATATCCTGTTATCTTTGTAATGTAAAGAAAATTTGAATTTTCATAATCATGTGCACTCATGCCAATTTAATGAAATAGCACTTTTCTCAGAATAAATATGTCCAGAATATGTATTCTTTTGTTTTTTGAAAACCATTTGCAAGTTCCATCATCTGTTGATTCAAAAGTCACAGATGTCTTCTGTTTTACCATCAGAACTTTTTTTGCCCAACTTGGTATGTTTTAGTTTTGGTTCAAATTAATGCACTTATTTTCAAAGTTAGTTGTCCATTAAATTTCCAGCTGACTTTTGTTGATAATTGTTCTTCAATTTTTTTCTTCAAAACCTTCTTTTGTATTTCACAAATACCATTGTTTACATCAAGTCTGAACTCACCTTGAAAAAACCTGATGTAAATAGGTGTCAAACATTGCATGATTCAACATCGATCATTGGAAGCTTGGAAGACTGTAATAAGACTGTAATCTGTGCCCAAAGTTGGTATTGTTTTGTTGAGTTGTCAAAGTATTAAAAAAAAATCTATCCTGTAGCTACTTCAGACTTGGATTTCCTTTGTCTAGGGGACTCCTGGTTTGAAGTTTTCTCCATACTTGCAGTGTTCTTACCAGACTGAAGCCTTGGGGGATTCTCGCAAAAAATTGAAATGATGTATTAAAATAGTATATTTAGATAAATGCCCCATTGATGGTGCACAAGTTCAGATCACATGGCACAAGCAAAATGGATGAAGTCACCAATTTTCAATTGGCAATCAAAAACTTCAGTGTTTTTCTGCTTGGAAATAAGTACAGTAATAAAATGAAAACAGTGTATGTAAAGTACTATTTTATTGTCTTCAACCAGTTTAATTTCTGTTGGTTCCACATGTTAAACGTAGCTCCTTCAGTAGGATTTTGGTCACCATCTTGGCTCACATAACTGAAAAGGTGGATTGTGCACTTATTTTTTTGGTTGTTGTTCGTCGTTTTTGCTTTGTTTTCAAAAACCACACACAACCAAGGAAAAATCCTAGTTAGAACACTGTACTCAGCGAAACCCAACCTTTTCAAAGTTGATGAAACACTATCTGTCAATTGTGTTGGACTTTGAGTGCAAACATTTGCATGTCAGGTCTGCCAAACTTTGTTGATGGGTCATGTACATGCTTGATACCCAGTAGATCATGTTTTTTTGGTGACACGTTGATGCTGAGATGTAAATGACGGTACTCAGCTTTAACAGGAATTTTGTCATCACAGTGTGATAAGCAGACAGTACCAAATTTGACTTTCAATTTTCAAAATGATGTAGAAATTTTAGGTTGGAATTTTGTTTAAAAAGAAAACAGTTTGATCATATGTGACCGTGAACGGGAAAACGTACCTTAACGCTTATCTGTTAAACGGGCGCTAACGGACGGATAGCTAACGGATAGTTAACGGTCTTCACAGCATTCTAACGTTTTGTCCTAACGGTCTAACGGTTATCTAAGTGTGCCTAATGGATGATCAAAGCATTCTAACGCTCTCTCCTAACATTCTAACGGCTAACTAAGTATGCCTAACCGATGAAGAAACCGTTCTAACGGTTGCGCAATTTGTTCTAACGGATGACTGGAACCGTTTAATGGTTGTCTAACGGTCTACATCTAAAGAGGTTTAATGGTTGTCTAACGGTTTACATCTTAGGACGTTTAATGGTTGTCTAACGGTTTACATCTAAGGACTTCTAACGAACGAGTAGCGTAGCTTTCAGTCCGATGTTAGAAACACATAATCGTGCCAAACCATTATTAGTCTTACACTCACGATTTTTAGAAAAAACGAATCACAAAGTGCCGATTTCATCAGTCGTCGACAAGACAAACATTAATAAAATTATTTCCACGGTGAGCATTGAAAACAAAACTCAGTGATGTAAACTATCACTTCCTTATCGAGACAGAATAACTCAGAATTCGAGTC
>Ga0126338_10003792_pt1 | contig 10663 bp, 4 predicted proteins | sample OrbCmetagenome_2_FD_92529 | JGI IMG/M metagenome (GOLD analysis project Ga0126338, IMG submission 92529) | Coral microbial communities from Petempiche,Puerto Morelos, Mexico - Orbicella C C metagenome | ecosystem: Host-associated > Invertebrates > Cnidaria > Coral | place: Petempiche,Puerto...
ATTACTTATTACAAAAACTTAGGTTACTCACATCACTATCACTACTTACAAATTACCAATTACAGTACCAGTCAACATTGGTTACAACACTAACAATAACAACCTTTTTAACAGGAGTTAATCCAAAATAACAACGATATTACTAATAGGGACAAAAAATAAATAAATAAATAAATAAATAAATAAATAATAATAATAATAATACAACTAACAGATACAATACTACTGCTGCTACTAATACACTATTCTAACAACTAACGAAAGTAAAGATGAGCGAAAAAATATAGGGCCATGAAATACTAAGTTAAAGCTGTTCAAATGAAAAGGAGAACCTAAATATTATTCAATTAAACTGCCTCTTTAAACAAACGTTCAAAGGAGAGAACAGGGAGTTACAATGATTGGAGTATTTTGTGCCACTTCTGTTGGAATGCGTTTTGCGTTCCCGTAGTAATTGAGACATGCTTTTCTATTTTTAAATTGCATCTAACCTTATTAATGCACATGTATTCTATTGAGGATGGTCGAACATTTTTGTACTTACAAGAGTAAACGTAAAATCTACCAAGTAGTAAACAATAATTGAATAAGAAGGCGCTTTTCTCTCCTTTGAGACCTAAACATTGGCATAAAGTTAAAACTTGTGAGGCTGGTATTAAATCAACAGAGATGAAATTGTTGAACGCTATTCCAAAAGGCTTCTGTGATTGGGCTTTCCCAGAAGAGATGAAGCAACCTTTCTTGTGCTGTTTGACGAAGGCAACAAAGATTTGATTCCGAGAATTTAATTTTAAGTAGAAAAGAGTTTGTAGCTATTCTCCTGTGGAGAAATTTGAACTGGAAGTTCCTTAATTTCGTGCTTAGTGAACGTATCCTAGGTAGTAGATAAATTGACTCCCAGTCCAAATTTTCAACATTGACGAGTTCACAGTCTCTAATCCATTTCTTTTGGCTTTTCTCTGGGCGAGTGCACTTTTTGTTGATAAGGATTTTGTAAGCTGCTTGACTTGGCTTGTTGGATGAGTTTAACTTAAAAACAGTACATTTTCTAGAATTTTTTCACCTGGTAATGTCAATTTCAGAGATCTCGTAGCACTCCTGATAGCCGAAGTTACTCCACAAAATTCGAGAAACGAAACTGGAAAACAAAACTTATCTTTGAAACAACTGTAAGATATTATTCTTGAATCACTTGTCATGAGATCGTTCATTTTCATCACCCCTACATTATAGCCCAATGTTTATAAAATATGATCTTGCTTGCGATTCTGATCATCGAGTTATTCCAAATATGTCCAACACTGAACTTAGCTTGAGAGGCAAAGGAATCCCTATAATTTAAGTCCGTCCACAGTTCAATAAGTTCTTGGATAAAATCATCTTTATACAAAGTTTTCTGGCATCTTTTGGTGCCAAATTACCAAGAAAAACTAATTTCCCGCCTACCTTAGATAAATGAAAATCGAAAAAGCACTTCCATTTAGATTTGCAGTCGTTTGTATCCATGAAAATTTCAAGGCCTTATTAAATTCTATTACTGTATCATCCTTGCTTCCCCAAAACTCTTTTTTTCCTTGCAGTTGGTGGAGAATAGCGGAACATCTTGCGTGGTCTTTGCTTGGAATGACCAGTCGGAAGTTCTTCAGTTCAGATGATAGTTTGTCTAACACCCTTGGTTGTTTGTTGTACGTTTTGTTCTTGGTCATGGGGGTTATTCTTCTTACTAACATATTGATCGCTCTGCTGACCAACACCTATCAACAGGTCCAGGTAACACGCCGTCACTCTGTTTTTCTGGGATCGTTCTTTTAAGAAATAGACTACATTTTACGTTGGCCTACATTCTATATATCATAGAGATGACGTCAAAAGATGTTCAAAACTCATGTGAAGTTTCAATGCAAAGTTTTGGACATTACTGATTTAAGAAATAGAAACCATGCACCGTGTTTCTATCGAGTTTTAGTATAAATCTACCAGCGTTCTATCACGAATTCCGTTCTCTGATTGGCTACGCTACTCACCATCTATTCTGTGCAAATAGTGGGTATTTGGTCACCTCGCCACCAGGGGATTTCGCCACCAACGAACTCGCCACCAAGAGAAGTCTCCTCGCCACCAAACACCAATAGAAAATTAAACTAGAGTAAAGTAGTGAGGTATATTAGGTGTTCGAGCGACTACAATGTCAATCGACTCGTAAGTTTGTTAGCTTGTCTGTTTGCAAATTTCGATGTCAACATGTTGTCGGTGACGTGATACGAGATGTGCTCCGTTGTCTAGCGAGAAACCATAGCTTTCTAGAATTCAACTACATGTACATGTCTTTGAGAACTGACTGTGCTGTTATTGCTCAGGTGCTTCTCTGTTGCGTTTACACCTAAGTTTACATAAGTGTTTCATAAAAGGCTTCGGCTAAGCTATCAAACAACTTCAACCTTACATGGGCTGTTTGATCCTCCAGAAGTCGTCGAGTGGATTGTGGGCCCTAAATAAAAATCGCACGTGTCAGTGAATACTGTTCACATCCACTTCGGTGAATAATTACCAAATAATCGTTAACTATCTATCCTGTGGCTAGTTATCTACTAAATGTACCTTTCTTGTTTTGTGACAGGATAATTCCTTAAGAGAGTGGTCGTTTAAGAAGGCAACAGCAATCAACACTTACAGTGCATGCCATCCGGTGCCAGTCCCTTTCAACCTTATAAGCATGCCACTTGTCGCTCTATCAAAACTGTGTCAGCGGTGTTTCTTTAAAAGGAAGTTCTTCGAAAAACCTGGAGTTGATGTTGAACGAAGGGTATGCTCGCTTCTTTTTGTCTTAAGACGCATGGAGGAAAATTTGCCGGGTCCTTACGGGATCATTGTTGTCAGGCCAAAAATCTTGTGTTAAGTGTTTTTGGACTTTGCTGTGCTTAGAAAGTCAACAACTTCAATGAGTTTTTTCCGAATTCAAAGAGTGCTTCAAACACGATCGCGAAAGAACCATTCGTTTGGGGCGTAGATTTCGTTGGACTCGTACTATAAGCTTCATGAAAGAGACAAAACAATATTTGTCTTTCGCATAGGCACTTCCACAGACCTCGTTAGCAGCTTCAACTTCCCGACCTTTTACTCCAAGTCAATTCTCGTCCCAACCTCAGCTAGCTTGAGTGTGAGATCTTCTTAAACGAACTGCAAACGTCTCGTCCACAGCCTACCGGACTACTCTTGAAATTGGCGATGAATGATCCAGTCTGAACTGTTCTATAAGGACTAATTGTTGATCGAAACTTGTTTCTGATTTGGTTCTCTTGTTTACAGGATGCAGCGTTAGATCAAGTGGTGATGAAACTTACGAGAACTTACTTCGCAACTTTTGGTTATTCATTTCCGCTTACAGGTTGGTAAAGACAGTAACATTACAAGGGTGTGCAATCGAGAGGTGTAACGTAGCATGCGAATAAGTCTTCTTGACAGCTCTTGCAGGCTGTTTAATATGTGCGTCATAGGACTAGGTATGACGTGAAAGCTAGAAAGAGCTCGCCAGAAGGCGATAAGTTGAATATTTCTGCTTAAAGTGAGGACTTCTCGGATGCGTTACAGCTGCAACAGGATGATTTTCACATTGGTCTGTCGACGGGAGATTTTTTTTGAAAGAATACTTGCCTGGTTCATTCTGGGAGTTACCTTTGAATACCGATTTAAGGACTCAAAGGGTTTCCTATCGATGTTGCTTAGCAACGTAAACCGCAGGCTTCATCAACATTTGTTGGGGATGATAGGATATCTCCCTGAACTGGCAGCAACCTCGTTCCCAGGGTCTCTCTCTTCCCGCCCCCTTTTCTCTCGCCCAGGAGAGAGAGACCCTGGAACGAGATTGAACTGGTAGTTAGTCTCTCGTAAATCAGGCTCTCGAGGTCTTTCCAACTTGGCAAATATCGAGAGTTGAAGTTTCGCGTGTCAACTCAGCTCTTCGTTCTAAAGACAGGATTTTATTGTGTTACTGATCGAAAAAACTTAGAGGGGAAACCAACTGTGGACTAGGGGGAGTAGTGAAGGGGAGTGGCCATGCTCGTAGTAGGTTCTTGTTATGGAAGCGCTCGAGGACAGACTTAACTTTTTACTCTTTCATTTATCTTTGCCTTTAGACGAGCGAAGGATGGATCAGCTGCTACACGAAACGGACAAAAATCGGCAGATGGCCAATCAGATCATTCGACAGCTGTTCCGACACCAAGACTGTGAACAGAGAACATTCAACGCCAAAGCTTGCGTGAGTTGAAACCACCATACATTATTGATCTACTCGTCCTCTTGAGAGATCGTTTCTTCAGCAAGGTCTGAATGTTCAGGGAAATGCCACTGTAAAAGTGGATTTTCGTTTGTTTTGGAGAACATTTCCGCAGAAAAGTATGTATTTGCTCCTCGGGAAGTGATTTGTCATCCTTTAGGAAAAACTTTTTTCTCTCTATTTTCAGACGTATATCATAGCGTTTTCTCGCGTTTATTTCAGAGTCGATGTTTTAAGAGGAGCAATCGTCAACAACAACCACAACAATAACAACAACTTTAATCACTCGCACATTTATAGTTTTACAAAAATACATGTAGATAAAAGGACAGAAAAAAATGTACAATTTGAGTCTGGAGACTGAAGTAACCCGAAAGTTTTCTAGTCAGTCTCCAGTTATTGTAAGGTTTCTATAGATAGTTAAGGGAGTACACAACGTTTTAAGAGAAGACATGTGAACATCATCATGGGTATAATAGAATGGAGAAAAAGTTTTAGTTGTTTAGAGAAGTCAAGGAATACATTGAGTAATTTGGAACTTCTCGCGTTCTTGATAACTGCTAGTGTTGATTCAGCCTCGTTACAAAGCATTTTAGTTTCCTTACACTGTGTTATGTTTGTCGTTGCAGGCATGGCAGTCGCTTGGAATTGGGATCGAAAATTGCCTGTTGACCTACGAGGGTCCTGTTTCCTGTCCTCTTTGTGGTACTTCAAAAACTCCCACGGAATATCATGGTGCCCGGTGTCTGACACCCTTTACACGTGAAAATCCCAGGTTGGAGGTGAGATATTTAACAGGAACTGTTGTGAATGGCATGGTTAGCTCAGTTGGTACTAAATCGCCAGACTTCTGTGCGGGAGGTCGAGGGTTCGTGCACCAGACCGGACCAACACGCAGGGTCTTAAAATAACTGAGGAGAATGTGCTGCCTTTGTAGTTACATCTGCAAAGGGTTAGACGTTCAAGTCTTCTCGGATAAGGACTATGAACCGTAGGCCCGTCTCTTGCATTTTCAGAGTTACATGGTAAGCAGGGGACTTTTAAGAACCCACACACTTATCGAAAAGAGTAGGGCACGCAGTTCCCAGTGTTGTGGTCTCTCCTTGTCTTCCGGGTTGGTGCTTTACATAGGGTTAACCTCATTGTACCTTTCCCCATTGGACAGAAATGTCTAAGAAAAATTGAAATATTGCTATGATTATGAGTATGACTATAACTGGACACTACTCACTATGTGACTTAATTAAATGCGGACAGCGGATTGCGAAGTGAGTTTGATTTGGAATGAGTGCCTATATATGTTTGCGCGGTTGAGCCACCTAAAAGCGTGACCAGGAACTTACATCCTATTCATCTTGTAAATGACAGGATGACTGGTAACTGATGACTGGAGTGCTCATTAGCCTTTGCCGACCTTTTTACGAAAAAACATCGTTAAATGGGCCAAGTCTAACGTTTCGGCTTTGATGTCTCTACTGCCAGCTCATCATTACAATTATTGAAGCAACTAACTTGAGCATTACTGTGGTTTTTGTGTTTCTTGGTGTCTTCAAGAGCTAACTGTAAGAGCGTCATGTAGCCGTTAGCCCGCATCTCTTTCCGCACTGTTTCTCAAAGCGAAATTGGCGAAGAAACTACGTGTACTTTTTGAACTCCAACTCGACAGCAAGTGGATTTCGGAACTTGGTAAATAGTCCTCAACCAAGAGGCTTTCGTAAACGGCTTGATAGGGTCTACTGATACAGCTATTGTCAACAGACACATACTGTAGGCGAACGCCTCTCGTAATCAGACAGTCAGCTCTGTCCCTAGACACACATAAACACTACAGTTTTAACCCCCCACATATGGACGCCTCTACCATGTGGACACGTTTTTCAGATGCCAAGGGTGCCCACACACGCGAGGTTAGACTGTACCTTGAAAGGTTAAAGAAGTTTGTTCGTAGACGAACTCAGTAAAAACAAGCGTGCTTCAGGAATCCTTGATGCACGCTCATGGCGTGAGCAAAGCTAACTTCGCTTCGCCATTTCCATTGGCTATGTCAAAACAAATAATTCGTACTTAAGCTGTGCATCGTTGAGTTGTGATGCACTTGCCGGCGAAGTTTGGAGAGCCCTCAAGAAGCTTAAGTTCTTGGTTGCTCCTCGAGCAGCTCTTACGTTTCTTTCGTGTTCTTCGAACTCTCCGCTTGCATAACTCGGTGATGCACGCTAAAGCCGGCACGAATCAATTGTTAAATTAACGACCCTTTGGTGACCCTTTGTCATGCAGGTTCTAATTCAGGAGAGTGGTGAAAGGCGAATTGTGGGGGTGGGTGTTGTGTACCAAGGCTACAACTGTCATTACATGCCCGGGTGGATTGATGGAACAGTCGGTTATCATGCTGATGATGGTAAAATATTTGAAGCACGCTGTGGCGATAACCTGGGTAGAGAAGTTGCAGGTAACCTAATGATTCGTCTCACTGTGAATAGTTTTCCTACTTTTACAATGCGATTTAATTTTGAGTTCATTTTGGCGGCTAGGTTTTTGATGAGTTCTTTCATCTTTCGTGGTTTTGCTCGTTTCGACTTTCTCTCCTCGTTTCTCCGGGCCGACTAACAGACTTACTCAAAGGCTTGGTTTTGTTTTTCAACCTCGTTACCGGGTTCTTTCTCCCTCTCTGTTGTTGGGACATAGAGACACCGTGGGAACGAGGTTGCTTTGTATTCAGTACATCTTTCGTTTCTATAAGATTTGAATTTCTTAGTGCATTTTAAATTTTATTCACATAGAATTAATTTTATTGTATTTTATTGTTGTTTGTTGCATATTGCACTGAAAAGCCCCTTGGGAACGTGGAATAAACGTATGTATGTATGCATATGTATACATACAGGCGTGACGTGAGCATATACTGGGAATTTTTCTCAGTGCTCTTTAGTATCTTTTCTAAGCAATGTTTTTCTTTTCTTTCAGACGCGATGGCGTACCGTGGTGATCTCATGGCTTGTGAAGTTGATTTCGATGGGGCAAAAAATGGCGTAATTCCCATTGTCTTTTTCAAGAACAGCCATGTGGTAGGACGTACTTCAATGGAGTACATCTCTGGACGAACGGAACTTTTCCCCTACGTCGCAATGGGCTACAAAGGAATTCGTGTCCTTGCAAAGGTACCTTACTTATGACCCATGTGTTGAGATTTAGGTTTAGTTTATCCGAAATGAAGTCTTACGAGAGTCTGATGGCTTATGAGATTTCAAATTCTTAAAACCACAATCTTTATTGTTGTTATAAAGATAAACGACAGCATGAGGCGACTTGGAGTATATTAATGGTTCACGGGTTGGTAGCCCTGAATGTTTTCAGGTTTCCGTGACAGTTCGCCAGTTTCTTATTTTACACCCGTGTGGAGAGAGGTACTGGGAGAGTTAAGTGTCTTGCCCAAGAACACAACACAATAGTGACAAACGGCAAACCGCTAGGAGTCACGTGACCAAGGGTTGCGCTCCGAGAAGCAGGTTTTCACGTAAGTGATTTACCTGAACGTTTTTTTCAATCCTGAATTTCTGTTTATGCGACGTGCTCAGTAAGAAAATCGGTAAACTAGTCTTTTTAGTACAAGTTTAGATAAAATTTTTAGCCAATGAGCGAAAACAGAACTTTTTGTTGCCTTTTGAAAATCCAAAAAACTCTGTTGTTGTCTGGAAATTCAATATGGCGGCCTCTTCAAGTGAAATAATTCTTTCATGTTTTCGTAGCTAAACCAATAGAGGTCACAAACATCCAACGCCAAACACTTAACCTGAAACTGCCGTCTGCGGTTTTCCGTTGACCTGAAAACGCTGTTGCTAAACGTGTCGACCACTGACGGACCCGAGTCCAAACCCCTCGATCTGAACTAGTCACTGCACCAGTTGTTAGCTACTGCACCTCCCCAAGTCAGAGAAAATATGAACTTAGAGAAAGAAACATAAGCATGAAAGTGAAAAGGTAATAGTTACCAGTTTTTAAACTTATTAAAATAAGCCTGAATAATTAATAATCTCAATTCAGATGTGCCCACGTGCGAGCAGCGAGGCCCAGTCTTCGGCAGCCGTCCAGCACATCACAAGGGACCCGGATGTGTATGAAAAACTCAATGCATTGAGAGATGAAATGATGGCCATGGAAAACAAGAGAAGAGAAGAGGCAAAAGAATTCCAGGAGACTCTCCTGAATGAGATCGAAAAGTTAGGACGCGCGATTCGCAGAGGAAAAAATGGGAAATGTGTTTAAATTGAACTAGTGATCGTGGACTGATCCAGTGACTTTTTTCATTTTCATTTTTTTTTTTTTGCCGATTATAGTGTCATTTTCCTGAGGAAAATATTTATGTAAGAAAATACCACTTTGTGTTAAACCAATTTTTTTTAGTTCGTCTCAAACGGCAACGGAAACATGTAATCTTTGATTTTCAAAACGTCCTGCTGGTACATAGACAACATAGGTGAGCTAAAACATTTCTTGAGACTATGCTTAGGAAGGCAAACCTCTGTAAAGTTGAGAAATAGTCATTTAACGCATGGAGTTAAATTCAGAGTCAAGACTTAAACCGCAATGAATCGAATGAATTTAAAATACAATTAAATTGAATAAAGGAGTCAGTAAGTTTACATAAAATTCATAATTACAGTAAATTAGCAGTTGGTCTCATCATTTTGATATGTAATTTATAATAATTTGAAATCATCCCATCTTTTATTGTCATCCCTGCCGGATCGACCACAAGTCTCCTGTTGGCAGACAATATGTCGAGTCTTTTAACAGATCAGGGTATAAATCAACCACTAATGGGGTCACCGAGACACTCTTTAAAGATGTAATTCCTTTAACACTTTAAGCTCAACCAAATTAACACTACATTGCACGAAACACTAAAGCCTCTAAGCAGGCATACATGTATTTTATTCATATAGGTAGTCAAATGATTTCGAGCCAGGAGCCATAATGGCTCCTGTTTCGAGCGCAATAACGAAGCGCGCGAATTCTAAAAATAGAATGCAAATTATTGGAACCCCGCGAGAGTCAGACAACATAAGCGTGTTCTGAGAGAAATAGAAGGCAAATGAACCCCAAATTTTCGTTTTAAATATTGTTTTCGGAACACTTGTTTACGCGCTTGAAAGAGCTTTAAATCTTCCACCATTCCGTTTTGTTTGTCTGAATTTGTCTGAGTTATAACGTCACTTGCGCGCTTCGCTATTTAGAATAAATAAGTACAAGTAAATATTTCTAAGACTACTATTTACTTGACAGCGATAGCTGATCAGGCGTTCTTTTATAATCCGCCATGTGGCACTATTTACTAGCTTTAGTTAAAATAATTAAGAATAAAAATTAGCGATAATAATGTTGAATGACGTTTCGATGACCCGTTCATCATTTTCAAATCTGACTCAATCAAAGCAAAACTACTTAGTACCTAATTAACACCCTACATTCCACATTGTAGAATTCTTAATCACATGCCACGAGACTTTAACACGCATTCTTAGTATATAAAGGACTCACGAGAATCTGACTTTTAGTTTTACGAATTTCAGAATGATGAACGAGTCATCAAAACGTCATTCAAAATTATAATCGCTAATTGTTATTCTTAATTGTTTATCCAAAGCCTCCGTTATCAGTTGAAATAATTTGCTTTTTGAGAAAGAGACTTTTCCCAAAACTTCTCCAGCTCATTAATGATTCATCAAGTTTAAATAAAGGAAATCATGACCGTGACGGTGTTTGGATATCTGATCTTAATTAGCATAGATTTTTACGATTTTATTTCTCCATTTTCTCCTTCGTTTTAGTTGCGATTGAGAAGATATATCTACCACTCAAAACAATGTTTGACCACATTACCAAACACCTCGAAGTTTGTCAAAAATACTCTGTTACGCGTCGTATTTTCAACTCTCTTCTCGGTGTTTGGAAATGTGGTCAAACACCGTCTTTCGTGTTTGATATATTACAACATGTTTAACAGTGGTAAAAATAGGTCCGTAATATGTACATGCGGCTAATGTTACGATGGCAACCTACTCCTGTATTGAAAGAGCAAATTTGGATGAAAATATAAAGCAAACCACTGAAAGATTTGACAGGTTTGGTGTTATTTTTAATATTTTATTTGTTAAAGAGTAAAGTGTCTGGCCCAAGACGCCCGTCAGGGTTCGGAAACCGAACATGCGATATAGAGTTCAGCGCAGTAACCATTGGACTACTGCGCCTTCCGGTCCTACTGAGAAATTAAGGTATCAGTAAGGGGAAAATTTGCAATTTTGCATAATTTTACTTTTTTAAGCGGTTGGATAAATCTTAAAGTAATCTTTAAGATAAAAAAAAACTCCACGAAAAAATATTTTATCTGCC
>Ga0126338_10003793_pt1 | contig 10661 bp, 7 predicted proteins | sample OrbCmetagenome_2_FD_92529 | JGI IMG/M metagenome (GOLD analysis project Ga0126338, IMG submission 92529) | Coral microbial communities from Petempiche,Puerto Morelos, Mexico - Orbicella C C metagenome | ecosystem: Host-associated > Invertebrates > Cnidaria > Coral | place: Petempiche,Puerto...
GTTGCCTGGAGCCAATGACGAAACCAGCTTCAATATCATCAATAGCTGTGCGAATCTTTAATAATAATAATAATAATAATAATAATAATAATAATAATAATAATAATAATAATAATAATAATAGTACTTGATTTATATAGTGCTATTTCCCTTTAGCTCAATAGTGCTTTACAATAATCACAGTTCAAAGTTTACAATTACAAATTTTACAGTTACATGTATAGTGGAAGCTAAAAATGTTACAAATTTAAATATTTCTCAATTACTCTTACTAATAATAACGATAAAAATTCAACTGAGAACTATGTCACATGCTAATCTAAATTAAAACATTAATAAAAAGGTGTGTTTTCACATGGGTTTTGAATTCCAGTAGCAAGCTACTCTGCCTGATATCATCAGGAAGAGAGTTCCATAGACTGGGTGCTACAAAAGAGAAACACCTATGGCCATACCTTACTAGCTTGACAGGTACATTCAGTAAGTTTTTAGAGGAAGACCTCAAACTCCTGGTTGGTACAAGGGGCCCTAGCAGTTCAGTAATGTAGCAAGGGGCCTGGCTGTTGAGTGCTTTATAAGTCAGAAGTAATATCTTGTAACCAATATGCTGGCTAACTGGAAGACAGTGTAGCTGCTTTAAAACAAGCTTGTTGTGATCATACTTCCTAGTATGAGTAATAACACGGGCCGCAGCATTCTGGACATTTTGTAGGTGATCTATCAGAAATTTGGGTAGTCCATGCAAGAGCGAGTTAGCATTATCTAGCTTAGATTTAATGAATGTGTGGACTAACTTTTCAGTGTCTGCTGGAGATAAATAGTCTCTTATCTTGCTAATATTCGTGAGGTGGAAAAAGCAGGCCTTGCAGGTACTGGTAACACTCTTAGCTAGTGACATATACTCATTTAAGATATCTCCAGTGTTCCTTGCAGAGGGGGATGGGTTGATCTGTTCACCAGACACATCGACACATTCTATTGGTGAAGGTTGAAGATGCCATGCACTTAAAATCAATAACTCTGTCTTTCGTCTGTTCAGCTTTGGCTTATTGCACAACATCCACAAGTCAATCTCGGAAACACACACTTCTACATAAGCTATAGACCAAGATTGTTTGGTAGGGATGGGCTTAAAAGAGAGATAGACCTGAGTATCATGGAGATAAAGATGGTAATTTAGTCCATGCCATCTAATGATGTCCCTGATGGATCGGCCCTAGTACTGATCCCTGGAAAATTCATAGCGATGTTCTTTCACTTTGGACTTGATTCCATCAATCATCACAAACTGCTTTCGGTCTTGGAGATAGGAACAAAACTATTTTAGCACATTTCCTTTCACACCATAGCATTTGTCTTTCCAGTATCAGCTCATGGTCCACAGTCGTCCATGGTATCAAACACCACAGACATGTCCAGCAGCAGCAGAACAACACATTTCCAATCATCCATTTACCCAAGAATGTCATTTTGCACCTTCAAGAGAACAGTCTCCATGCTTTGAAAGCGTTTGCACGCTGACTGAATAGATTCCTCTAGATCATCATCGCGTAGGTAATCACCCAGTTGACAAGATTCTGCCTTTGCGATTATCATTGATATGACCTTCAGATTTGAGATAGGTCTGAAATTTGGGTAATTCTCAGAGTCCAGGTTGTCCTTCTTCAGCTTCGGTTTGATCATCGCTTCCTTCAGTGCAGCAGGCATAGATGCTGATCGGAACGACATGTTAACGATTTTAGTTAGAACAGGTAAAAGAGTTGATTTCTATTCCTTTAAAATAGAAGTCAGTGTAGGATCAAGATCACCAGATCGTTTAATGACTTTTTACCGATTTATCTGAAGGCTGAAAAAGGTATCACTTTCAGGCAGAGCTTCCCCATATAGCCAGGAGTCAACCTTTTTTAATTCAGTGCAATTGTGTAGCTGACACTGGCAATAGTTTCTGTTAAGACTGCGCTTCCTTGTTATAAACATTTTTACTTTGCAAAGGCTTGGGTGGAAATGTGGTAAAGAAAAATCAATAATTTTGTGGAAAAAGATTGAGTTAAGTCCATGTTCAGTTTGAAATTGAGGTTTGATCAGGCATACAGTTGAACCTCTCTACAATGGCCAATTGGGGACAGGGGAAAGTGGTTGTTGTAGAGAGATGGCCATTATGGGGATGTAGGGGTGTAATATGATGCCTGTTCTTTTCAGGGGAAGCAACACACATATATTTTGAAAATGCTTGATTTTAGCCCTTTAATACGTAAGACAATCAAAATATATCAATAGAGCAAAAGCTAAAAAGAAACAGAGCAACCATGCGTATTATGGATCAAGTTTGGATACCATTTTCCAATAAAAAAAATGTGATTTTGTATTGACCGTTTGTCAGTAATTGATTAACTGACCATTGTCAAGAGGTTATTTGTGCAGTTGGGGCACGACTTAGAGGCCGTTGCCTTTGTGGAGAGGTGGCTGTTGTAGGGAGGTTAAAATAAGAGTGAATGTATACATGGACTTTCTGCCAGGACCAAAAAAAGTGGCTGTTATAGAGTACTTTTACACTGCCAGGTTAAAAATTGGCTTGTGGTAGGACAAAATCAATCATACGTTGAAAGAGAAACTTATGTTTGTGTATTGGGATCTAAATGGAGATTTGATTGAAGGGCATTAAAAAAAATCTGTCATAGACACCTAAAACAATAATTATATTAAGTACAGTTAATGTTACTGATGTACCTGTGATGATTTGACTGTAAACAAGTGTGTAATGTAAAAAAATAGTTTGATTCTAATTTACAAATTACGCCATTTTTTTAAAAAAAAAAATCTGTATTCAAACTGTGCATGTGGTTGAAGATGGAGGCATGTCGTAATGAGAATGTTGTTGTGGATGACTAGTAGATAAGTAACCGTAGCTGAGTTGCATGGCCGTGATCAAATGCCCATGGATAATTATAAAATAACTGAGCTACTGTACTACGTGCACTCTCATTGGTCAATAGGTGTGTTTAGATGAAAATATGTAAATACGGTTGTGACATTTTAGATTCACACTAATTTTTGAGAATTATTTTATAAATTAAAGCATTAGAGCACTTTTTCCATGTTTACATAACCTCATCTAAACATGAGGAGTGTTGGGAGAATTCTTGAAAGTTATGCAACCCTCGACTATGCCTCGGGTTTGCATAATTGTCTTGAATTCTCCCAACCCTCCTCGTGTTTAGATGAGGCTATGTAAACACAGAAAAAGTGCTCTATAGCGTAAATATAATATGTTTTGAAGAGCTGCACTGATATCATCTGGTATTAAGCAAAGAAAGAAAAGAAAGGAGTATTGACTGTACATTTTCATTTTTATTTAGGATGAGAGAGTTGGGAGTGGAACTGGCAAACGGAATGGACGAACGGTCTTTGTTTGTAAGAGAGATTTTGCGAAGTTTGTTGCTATTGAAAATGTTATACGGGAGGAAGACTTTGATGAGAACCCTAAAGAGACTACATGTACAGGAGAGAGAGCACTGGACAAACAGGATGCTATTCAGGAACAAATTCGAAAAGATGAATCCTTGGCGAAATCAATGAGTTATGATTATAGATCATCGGGCAAGTCTTGACTTTTTATTTAGTAATGTCTGACTGTCGATGTGTGGCACAATAACTAGCTTTACTTTGATGTAGTTTAACTGCCCCTCTAATTTTGTTAGTTTTTTTGTATGATGTAAGTTTGATAAGTGTAAAATTTGGAGAATTGTCAGAAAAAAAAAGGCTTGAAAAATATGTGCCTTGACATGAAAAAATGATGTCACTGCAGAACTTAGTACAGACAGTACATTGATTGTGATAGATGTAGCTGGGTAAGACATATGAAATCAGAGTAGGGCTTGAAAAAAGTGCTGTCTGTCTGAGGACAAGTACATGTACATGTTAATAGTATTTCTTACCAGGCAAGTAACTTTTTTATTCTCACTCGGAGGGGCACAGACCAGTCATCTGCCAATCAGATTTTAAAGTTTAAGTACATGTAAACAAAGATTTGTCCAGGCCAAGCTTAACTCCTGTGACTGCTTTAAAATGTTGGCTTTTGATGATTTCATGGTGAAATGATTTTTTTACTAGGTTGTGGGCAAGCCCAGTTGTTTTTTGTGTTCTGGTTGAAATTGTATTATTTAAGTGTGCCCGAAGCAAAGGAACAGTTCAACTTTAGAGCTCGGTTTTAGTCTCTTCTATTTTTGTTTTCATTTTAAAATGTGAAATGAATTCCTTTTGGGTCCATTAAGACTTTGTGTAGACATGTACATTCCCTGTGTTGCACTGTGCCTTTCATGCAGAAGGTGGTTAAACTTTAACCACTGGGGTTTTCATTGGTTAAACTCCCAGGTCCAGTTCTAATCTCATTTAGCTTCTCGTATTGAACATGTGCCATAAATTATTAATATCTTCTCTAGGTGGGGAATCAGTAAGAAAAGTTCGCAGAACAAACTCAGTCAACTCAGCTGATGTAATTAGGGCTGCTGGGGAATCCAGCCAAACAGATCCTACTGCATTCATTGAGCAACAACATCAGATCTTTAATGAGATGAAGAATGCAAAAACATCTGGGAAGAAAGATAATGATGGAGATGTGGACATGCAAGATCAAGACAGGACAAGCCAAATAGACTTTAAAGATGATCATTTCATGTCCAATAGCAATTTTAGAGATGATAGACCAATCACAAAGCAGCCTGGCTTATCCAATGCGGATTTGGGAAGTCAAGATGCTGCAAGGCAGGGATCATACCATGACTTCGTCCACATTGAAAAGGAAGACTATGACAAGACGGTCCAAAAACATGAAGTTCATAGAAGTGGTATGTTGTTAAAGCACCCTTTTCTTATTTGCTCTACATACTACATTTGGTGTTCTGAAATTGATTAGACTTAATTGGATTTGCTTCATTAAAGCTCTGCAATTGAAGTAAAAGTTTTTTTACCGCCTACTCCACCAATTTTAAACAAAGTGATATTTCAACTTGGCCAGGCATGTTTTCATTGCTGTGTGCATCAGTTATCTGGTATCTTTATTAACCGCACGGCCATGGGCCGAGCGCGGCTCATGGTTTACCCGTGGTTTATTTTTTTTGTTATTTTTTTTTTTTAGTTTTGTCGGTGACCAGACCCAAACTTCCACTCGGTCAAATTTTGATTGACGCAACCTGTGATGTTTACTCGCCAAAAGCTGTTGAAACATTAATACAAGGACAATGTTACAGATATTGTTTTCTTTACTTTGGGTACAATATATTTTCTTTTGGTTTTATCGAAGCATTGGATTCGAAGGGAAATAATAAATACGCTAAAATAAGGTATACATCAGCCATGGAATTTGCTGACATTGCAGCTTTCACTTTCTCTACATGACAAATAAGATTGTGCTTACTTGGCAAGTTTATTTTGGCAGAAGCAACGGTCATTAATTTATTTGCAATTTTGCGAGCATTTCTTGTGGTTTTAGGCGAATGAGGTAAATTCTTTGGCTGTTTCATCGTAGCGAGTTCGGTGATCAGAAGGAACATTAAATATTTGGAAGCCAAGCAAAGAACATGTCACAACATGCAAGGACTACGTCATTGGTAGGGAAATAACCACCGTACTAAAGATAGCCATGGATAACGGAAGTCTCAATTATGTGACTCGTGTGACTACATTTCTAACCCTTTACTCGTGGAAAACGCCAATGAAATTTAATCATGACTTTTAAGAAAGAAAGCAATTGTTAATAGAGTTGTTATCGAACTGTTCATATCGTTCATATCATTCATGCCCGTACATATCCCGAAGAAAGTTCCAGATTAAGACCATTACGTCATCAGATATTTCACAACGGCTACGACTGATGGTGCAATAATAGAAGTTGCATTGATCAAGTGATGTGATGTCTACAGTAAGAAAAGAATCATCAAGGACGGCTTTAAAATGTGCACTGCGTTGCGACTGTAGTGCTAAGCAAACAGTTAAATTTTAAAAGCGTGGTTATAAGATCTAACAGATCTTCTTGTTTTTTTTAGTTTTGTCGGTGACCAGACCCAAACTTCCACTTGGCCAAATTTTGAATGACGCAACCTGTGATGTTTACTCACCAAAAGCTGTTGAAACATTAATACAAGGACAATGTTACAGATATTGTTTTCTTTACTTTGGATAAAATATATTTTCTTTTGGTTTTATCGAAGCGTTGGATTTGAATGGAAATAATAAATACGCTAAAAAAGGGTATTACGTCAGCCATGGAATTCGCTGATGTTGCAGCTTTCACTTTCGCTACATGACAAATAAGATCGTGTTTACTTTGCAAGTTTATTTCAGCAGAAGTGACGGTCATTAATTTATTTGCAATTTTGCGAGTATTTCTTGTGGTTTTAGGCAAATGAAGTAAACTCTTTGGCTGTTTCATCGCAGTGAGTTCGGTGATCAGAAGGAAAATTAAATATTTGCAAGCCAAGCAAAGAACATGTCAGAACATGCAAGGACTACGTCGTTGGTAGGGAAATAACCACAGTACTAGAGATAGCCGTGGACAACGCAATTCTTGAATTATGTGACTCATGTGACTTCTTTGCTAACCCTTTACTCAAGGGAAAAAACAATGAAATTTAATCGTGATTTAAAGAAAGAAAGTGGTTGTTAATAGTGTTCATATCTTCATGCCCATACATATCCCGAAGAAAGTTCCAGATTAAGACTATTACGTCATTGGAGATGTCACAACGGCTACGACTGATGGTGCAATAATAGAGTTTGTGTTGATCAAGTGCTGTGATGTCTACAGTAATCAATGAATCATCAAAGATTGCTTAGGAATATGCACTGTGTTGCGTCTGTAGCACTAAGAAAACAGTTAAATTTTAAAAGCGTAGTTATAAGATCTAACAGATCTTCTTGTTTGCTTTGCATTTCATTGGTTCATTCCTATTTTGAATACATTCAATTGCTTTGGTTTACATGTTGTGACAATCGACTGCAAACCACACTATAATTTATGGTGAAGGAAGTTATGTCCAAAAGGGTGTAATTATTTTCACCTAATATTGACAGAAATCTTTGAGCCTTCTATAAAGGTGTTACACATACAAAAGCCTTTTCATACCCGTCCTAGACCATGCAGTGAATATTGTTTTTCCAAACAGCACTTACATGTTTTAGAGACGATTCGAAAAAAAGGAGGCTTTAGTTAATAGACTTTTCTTACTTCTTTTTTGACAGGTGATTCTAAGGTGTTTGTGCAGAGTAATTTGCAGAATTCCCCAACTTCCACGACATTCCCAAGCAGATGTAGTGACAAAGTAATGCAGCAAGATTTGGGTGAAAATAATAAGCCACCATTAGCAGCTGAAGTTGTTTCCGATTGCTGTCCGAAAACAAATGAGAAAATGGAAGATGGAATCGCGTGCAAAGAACCTTCAGAGCAGCGAGAAATACAGACTGCTGCGTTGCACTCAGAAGATTTAGCAGCTGATAGACCAGCAGGTTTGTGTTCATGCAGGTTGTAATTGCCACCAGAACAATGGTATTTTAAATTAAATTGTTTGAAATTTGAAGTGCAGTGTATTAATTAAATTTTAGGCAGCTATAAGACAATTCCAGCTTTATCTGAGAAGCAATGGATGCAACAAAACTGGCTGATTAGTATGGGTATTTACAAAGGAAATACTCAAGATTATAGATTGGATGTAATTGTTAAATTGTTGTTGTTGTATTTTTTTTTGGGGGGGGGGGTGCAAATTAAAAACAATAATCTATCAATGTAATTTATTGGTCCCATTTTGTATCAAAATTACAGAATGCTCATTCTGTATTGAAATTACAGATTGCATATTCTGTATACCAGTAATTTGGGGTTTCCAGCACATTTTGAAATGTTCCTGAAGTTTTACAATGTTCATATCAGTGTTGATGTTGGAGCCAGAATACCAGCTACAAAACAGCTACAAAACATTGTAGTTGTTTACTTTAAAGGAGGTTCTGTCAAAGTTCCTAGTAAGCATAGAAGGGTACTGAGATTCAGATCATTTCATTGAGTCAGAAGCAACTTTGTCAGTCAATGTACAGCTCACAGATCAGTGCATTAAAAGGCCCTAGTCAACCACACTTTTCTTTTTGTTTACATGCAAGCGTTTGGCTATTATATTTTATTTGGAGCATGTTGCAACAAAGGAAATCACTGTGAAACTACTAAAGATGGTTAAACATACTTTCAGCTAGGAATATACAGCTTACAGTAAAGCAATAAGACTTTGCTTCACCATGCAATATCAGTAATTTCGATGGCTTTGAAAATAACGGAGGTTGACTAGGGTCATTTAATAGCTCTCCCACATCCTACAATGCTAACATGCAATTCTCATAGCTAGTCTTCCATAAACTTATCTTTACTGTTAGGTTAGTTTTTACTTGGTGACAGATCAAGTCAGTTTATCTTGGTGATCACATCATTTTATTTTGACTTACTTGCACTTTACACTGACTGAGACTGATCAAACTACTGGTTCTTTCTATTAATACTGTGTGATTCAGGTTTTGAGGATACTCAAATGGCAGTCGACATTCCTCATGGTTTTGAAGTGGGTTCCATGGTAGAGGTTCCTATGTCGGATGGTCTTCCCCGATATGGTGTCATTCGCTGGATTGGCATTCTTCCACAGTTGAAGGATAAGCTGGTAGCAGGTCTGGAATTGGTGAGAATTTAAATAATTGGAACTAGATATTGTGAGGATTTATAATGCTATGACTGTCAGAATACACGGGTATAATACATATTGATAAAGTGTGGGGTAATATCAGCCCTAATTAAAGAAGTCTTGGCGGTCCATGCAGAAACGACCAATATTCTCCCAGCGTTGTCCCCATAGCATGCTTAGTTAATGAAGGACTCACAGTGTATTACACAACTTAAATAATGATCGAGACTGGTAGTAAAACTTTGGCTGCTTTCAGTTTCTGCAAGCCTTGGTTCCAATTGTTTGTTTTGGACGGGCAAATACCCTTTATATTCAATGATTTTACAACATTTAGCTATCTTTTCTCAAACATTTCTTGTTGTCTGAAACAAAAAAAAAGTTGCATAACATAATAAGGTAAAAATGGAGTTTGTGAGCCAGTCAGAGGGCTAAAACTACGATCACTGAGGTTGAGTATTAATTAACAGCAGTTAAACATTTAAGAAATAGAAAACATGTACCGTGTTTTCTGTTTCTTAAATGTTTAAGAAATAGTCAACTATGCGTGATAGTTGACTCGCCCTCGTCAATTATCACGCGATAGAAATCTCGAGCTCGTAATCTAATTGTTAAATAGAAAGACGATTTTAAGGACGTTGGCGCTAATTTGTTTCTGTGCATCCTTTTTAAATCAAAGTAAAAAAACTTACTTTTTTAAATTAGCGTATAGCATGCCATAGCCTCATAATATGTTTTTTAAATTGTATTATTTTTAGACACATTTTTCCTATATTTTTACTGTAATCTTAATGTTCACATTGTAAAGCGCTTTAGAATATTTTATAATTTTAGCGTTAGATAAATCTATTATTATTATCATTATTATAATAATTGTACTCGTATCTATAGCAAAGTTCTCGATCGTGATTGGTTTTCCGCGCGCCTATTTGTCACGTAATCGGCGTGAGATCACGTGGGTGTCCAGTTACAGGTATCCAATTTGAACTTTTTGTAATTTGATACCTGTAATTGGATACCCACGTGATTCGCACGTCAATTACACGCGCTTTAATGGCTTCCTTCGCAATGTTTCCCACAGACGTGTTCGCTCAAAAGAATTTCTCAAAAGAAAATTTTAATTCCAAAATTTGTTATAGATACGATTAATTAGTAATTGGACCTCGTGTCGTACAATTTAGGGAGTAATCGTGTTCGTAATTTCAAATCGGCCCCGCGCTTCGTACTCGTCGGATTTTGAAATTACTCGCGCTATTTCTCCCTAAATTGTACTCCGCTCGGTCGAATTACTATTATACGTATTATCCTTACTGCGCACGCAAACTCATACGCCATGTCATGCATCGAGCACGCGCCAAGTAATAAAATGAACGATGATAGGGCAGATGGGCATTGCTATAGCTTTGCTTGGATTTAACGATCTAGGACGTTCGGTGATCCCTATTTTTCTTTTGATGGACCATTTTCTATACCGATTTTCTACGTTGAGCAAAAAATGAAGAAAATCTATCGATCATAAGTTTGAATTTTTTTGCAAAATGCACCATCAAATTCCGTTCTTTTTAACTCTTTGTTTATCTGTGCGGCGGTTTGAAATGCCTCTTGGAGGGTTAAGTTTTGTGAAAACGTTAGCAACATAACGGATTCACTTACACAAAATATTACTAGGATAGTTTGTCTCCGTTGACTCATCTTTGATATTTTAAGCTAAAAACTCTGGAGACCATGCTGACTTACGATTACCAATTTTTCAAAGTTAGACTAGTATTCCACAAGCTTTATCTTTGAAACGAAGTCCGTGACCCCAGCTTTGTTTTCATTTCTGAAACAAGTATTGAAACAGGTAATTCATTATCTGTCCGCAGTGAAGAAAATCTATTGATTACAACGTTTTCGCGCGAACGTCCTTAAACCAATCAGCGCGCATATTTTCTTTGGGCTATGTTCTAAAAC
>Ga0126338_10003794_pt1 | contig 10660 bp, 5 predicted proteins | sample OrbCmetagenome_2_FD_92529 | JGI IMG/M metagenome (GOLD analysis project Ga0126338, IMG submission 92529) | Coral microbial communities from Petempiche,Puerto Morelos, Mexico - Orbicella C C metagenome | ecosystem: Host-associated > Invertebrates > Cnidaria > Coral | place: Petempiche,Puerto...
AACTGTCAGGGACAGGACCACGCATATCTTCAACCAGGATCTACTGAGCGATGTGAAATTTCTTGTTCCAGTATCGAATCAGGCAGAAAGCGAAAGCAAAAGAGTGAAGGTGATCCCAGCTCATAAGTTCGTGCTTGCAATCGGTAGTCCTGTGTTCTTTGCCATGTTCTATGGACAACTGGTGGATCCTACAGACACTATTAAACTGCCTGATTGTGATTTTGAGAGTCTGTTGGAGTTATTTCGTTATTTATACACCGACAACGTAAATTTGACCGGAAATAATGTTATGCAAGTTCTGTACTTGGCGAAGAAATACATGGTCCCGTCACTCGCGGAGAAATGCACAGAATATCTGCGAGACATCTTAGATGTATCGAACGTATTTTGCATTCTACCGTATGCTAATAAATTTGAGGATACAGACCTGGAAGATCGATGCTGGAAAGTGATTGAGACACAGACAGAAAAGGCCGTGACATCAGACGATTTCGTTACAGTCGATCGATCAGTACTTGAGTCACTTGTCACGAAAGAAGTGTTGACCGTAAAAGAGGTGGAATTGTTTAAAGCAGTCGATCGCTGGTCAACGAATGAGTGCAAAAGGCAAGGAATATTTCCCGATGGCGAAGCAAAGAGACGAATGCTGGGAGAGGAGATTGTGAAAGCTGTAAGGTTTCCGCTGATGTCACAGAGAGAGTTTTGTTCAGTCGTTCCGGACTGCAACATACTCACAATGAAAGAGATCGTGGACATGATGAAACACTACAGTGATGTCTTAACATCACCTCTACCATTCGTACAGGATCCAAGAGTTAAGCGTCACCAGTGGTGCTTTAGGTTTGGAAGGCTGGTTACTTCAGCAATAGAGCCAACCATGTCTCCGGCTGGGTATCACTGGGGTGGCGACATTTGTAGCAATATTTGTGTAACCGCGGACCAGGATATTGATTTGCATGGTGTTCAACACTTTGGCAGTGAGAATGGCAACTATAAGGTTCGCATCCAAATTGAAGATACTACAACTGGTAGTCACGGTTCTATTACAGTAGAACCACGCTGGTACCTGTCACAGAAGGACGAGATTTGTGACTACTATGTCTTCGATGTGTTCCTTCCTTACCCAATTTGCTTAGCAAGTGGTAGAACGTACAAGATAGTGTCGACCATTCACGGTCCCGTAGCATGGTATGGACAAGGCGGGAAGAGAGTCGTAGAGTCCTCTGGAGTTACATTTTTCTTCAGTAAACAAAAGTCCAACCAACTGACCGATGTCAATAAAGGACAGTTTCCTGCCCTTATTTTCACTTTACCGTAAGAATTCCAATTTGACAGGAATTTCAGGAATGGGACAGAAGTTTTCGCAAAGTTCGTTTGTGAACTTTTCCACGACATCTTGCGGTTGTCCTGAGTGCTTCAACAATCCTGCGGCCCTCCCTCAGACCTAAACGTTAGTAACGGTAACAGGCCATTACTTGCCCTTGCCTTTCGTTTGTTTGATTTTCATATCGTGATCATTTCATCGTGTCTCATAGCCTAATTACGGAGCTTAATTAAGCAGTGGCGAAGGTGACGCCAAGGACGATGGCTAGCAAAAATGGGTTTATATTTTACCTTTAAATTTCGCAATTATTTCGTAGAACTATTCATTAGGCCGAGCGGTGTAAAACCCTACTCAAACTAAAGATGTAAAGCCAGCGATCAATCAAGAGTTAGCCGTCGTGACTCATGTTCTTCAAAATACTCAACTGAAACTTGGTCATTTCACGTTGTTATTTTGGAGAAATGTTACGAAATGTACAAAGATTTATAACGCACGTGCACAGCCATCGTTTTGCTCAAAAAATCTTACGTTTGGTGACGTTCTCGTTGTCGTTGCGGCGTCGTAGTTTGCTTAAACTCCCTGTTAGCCAGTCATGTCCGCCCTCCCTTTCTCCATCCATCGGGCTAATATTGCGGAAAACTGAGCACAAAAATTGCAGATACGGGTAAATGTTACCTTCCCCATGAAGCAGCTGCTATTAGTAAATAACGATGCCCCACCATTATCCTACAGAATTCAGTTGAAAATCATTGATAAACTTTAAACCACATCAGCACATTTTTCCATTTTTCGTAAATTTAAACCGAGAGACTTGGTTGAATGGATCAAATCTGTGCTTAAATGAAGTCCTTTTTCGTGACTCGTATTGATTTTTCTAGTTGCTTTGTGAGAAGTGAATAAGTAAAATTCAGTCCTGGCACTCTGCGAGAAAAAACTTGGGCCAAGTGTGTATCCTTTGTCACGTGGTGCAAAATAAACTCCATTTGCTTTGATCTTGCTGTGTCACATTGTCTTACTAGTATTTTGACAAATAAAACTGTAAGTGATACAACTAACACTAGATGTCTGATAACAAACCTGTCATTCGAACGTTCTCTTTTTAAAAAAATCCTGAATTTGAACTGTGTTTTTCACGGCGCAAATTTAGGAGGACTACGAAGACTACAACTTAGACTACAGTTAGACTTGTTTTTGTCGCCAATAATTTTATGGTACACCGACTTTTTAATTCCTAATCTATTGAACGGAACGTGAGGGACACAATAAATATATAAAAGAATAATATGTAAATAGAACAACTGATTCCTTCAATTCTCAATATACAAGGACAGTAACGGTCAGTCAAAGGCGCTGATAATACTTTGATAAAGAATAAAATAAAAAAGAAATGAAATCATCTGCGTTCATACAGCAGTTTTCAATTGAGAGTCGAAAGAAATCTGGCCATTTGGTCTTGTTTTACTACGGCTGGAGATTGGCTGAGTAGTCTAATCGGTAAGTATGTTATTGGCGGTGTGGTTTTGGTTTTATGACACTCAATTGGAACCGGCGCTCTGTAACATACAGTAAACACCCGCACGAAAGAACCTCGTGGTTTAAGAAACTGTTGACAGCAATTTGCCATTTTAATACCCAAAAATATAAGAACCTGTTTAGCCGAGCAAGATCAAGCAGGTGCTTATATGTTCATCGTCATCACGTTTCTGCGCGCCAGTAGGCGCATAAGGCCGATTTCTATAGCCTGGTTTTCACCAGCGACGCAAGCACAAGCGTAAGCATAAGCGCAAGCAATAGGGAGACGCAAGTGAAACGAAATTCGACGCAAACACAAGCACAAGCAAAATCACCCGAACCTTCCAAACTGTTAAGACGCGACGTAATCTGGATCTAGTGTTTTCAGTGACCAAACATAACAGCGTGTGGTAAATATCCTTGTGCTTGTGTTGTCCCTGAGCACTATTTCGTTTTCACTTGTTGCAGCGCAAGCGCAAGCATAAGTGCAGCCACAAGAAAAACGAAAAATTTTGATCCCTGTGCTTGTGCTTGCGCTTGTGCTAATGTCTGCGTCAAGGCCGTTTACACGATGAAATAAGAATTGCTCTTCTTGCGCTTGTGCTTCCGCTTATTCTTGTGCTTGTGCATATGTCGCTAGTGAAAACCAGGCTTATATGTTGGCTACAGTTAAACTATGATAAACATACACTTTAAACTAAGGAGTGTGACTTTGAGATTGCAAATTTATATTAAAAGAAAATACATGATACAGTTGTGAATAAGTACTGTGTATGTTAGGACCTAACTCAAGTTTATTTATTTTTTGGTAATCAACAACTATATCTCCTTCATAGAAATTTTAGAATCTACTTAAGAACCTACTTAGCATAAATTGTCAATAACTACCACAAACAAGAGCCTATTTTGCCAGACTTCTAAAAATGTAGTTTTTTTCCCGCGTGTTTTTACTGGATTTAGTAATTCTACTCTTTTTCTGGGATATCTTTTAAATACATTTCCGTAAGAATGGCAACAAATTCTACACCTGTTTCAGTTTTCTATATTTCAACATGTACCGGAGATGTAATTTTCAGTTTTTGATCTGTATAGAACAGTACAAACGATTCCAGACAATTCCCTTTGAAAATAAGCATTATAACTTAGCTTTGAACAGTTTAGGCTTGAAAACTAATTATTTCTCAACAAAGGCAAATCATGTTTTTCCCAGCTGTACACAGCTTAAGGTGAATAAATCTTGGGTTTTTAAATTATTTCCACAAATGGAGTGTTCCTGTTTGTAGTTTTCAACGAGTGACGTGAGAATTCGCAGCTGTATTTAAACTTTTTATTACACATGTAAATGAGTGATTTTTCTCGACACACAGGGACTGCAAGAGATCCATCAACTTCAGTTGACTCTTTGCTGTTAGCGCAAGGGAAGAGTTCACTTGCGAGGGATATTTAATATCTGAACTAAGTGCTGAAGGTAAGGATGATGGGTCGATGATCAAATGCCATGCACTTATATAGAAGAAACTCGTCTAAACTAAGTTATTATAAGCAGTTTTTCACCACTTGAGCATTATAAAACGATGTTTTGTGTTATTGGCAAGACACAGTAAAACTGTACAAGTTTTTCCAACTAAACTATTGGAGGAGATGGAGCTGGAGAATCGAGAGGGTACAATCATCATTATCAAGTTCACAATGACATTTCTGCAGTTTTTCACGGCCTCACCCATTTTGATAATGTTGAAGATTTTAACCAAGACCCTCGTCAAACTATCACGTATTTTATAATATCTCTTTCATTTTAGCATTCGCGTGACATTTCAGATTGAAGATGGCCAAGTGGATGTATGTTTTTGCCATTGTGGCTCTGCTGATGATTACTTTGGATGAAGCGAAAAAGTCCGAGTTCCAAGACCAGACCATCAGGAACAACGACCACAAAGTATTCGATGAGACCAAAAAAACCGCCGACAACAACTGGTCTGCCCACCAGTCGACCAGGAACAACAAACACAGAGTATTCGATGAAACCAGAAAAGCTGCCGACAGCAACTACGATGCTGTAGTTGACGAAACAATTCATCCTAAGTCAGCAGATGAATGAGTAACAAAAACTGCGCAATAATGTTATTAAGTAGTTCCAAAGCTATTAAACTGCAATAATGTTCATCATCTGATGGTAATAATTACTTGCTTGGGTTGTGCCCATGTATCATAAGGTAGGGCTCGAGAAAAAAACAATTATTTAGAGATTCTCTTATTCCCAGATTCTGACTTCAACTCTGTTTAGGTAGCAGCTGCTCAGGAAAACTGAGATGTCTGCAAGTTAGACTACAATTGGCGTTGTGTTTTTTTGTCGCTAATAATTTTATTATACATAATCGTTTTAACTCCCATTTTAAGCAGCAGAGAAATTATTTAAGCCAGAAGAATTTCGCAAACAATGATAGAAAGGTGTAAGCGAATCTCAAGATTGGTAAATATATAGTCCATTTAAATTGAGAACTTTGTTAATTGGAACGTTTTTGATAACGAAAGTTTTGACATTGAAATCAACGTTTTCTTTACTGATTGCATGAATGTCTGTCTAACTGACGACTGGCATACCTGTTAAACCGGTTTTGTGATATAACAGTGGAATTGTGATAATAAAGACGAATAATTTCGTTATGTGAACCAATTTGAGTTTTAATTTTCCAGCGTTGTCTTTGCTTGATAAAAGGAAACCGAAGCATGAAACTTTCATTAGTATTAGTAAGTTCATAATGACTAACGTTGTCTTATGATCCGAATTGAAACGGAGATTTGCGTTAGTATCGTTCACGAGGGGTTCATCATAGCCCGAACCTGATATTTAAAGAATCATTATAGTTCATTTGATGTTGTTTACGTCATGCTTGCTATTACAGGTCGAATACTTCAGATATATAGGAGAGGTTTCTTTTTGTCAGCCAGAGTGGATCAAAAATGCAGTCTCATGAATGGAACGTGTACGACACCATTTATAATTATATAAAATAATAATATGTCAATATAGCAATTTATTCCTTCTTTTCTCCATACATCGGCAACAAGAGTCAAAGACGCTGATAATATTCTAAATAAAAAATAACAAAAAATATCGGTCCAATGTGACAGAAATAAAGCTCCTAGTAACTTAGGTGCCGGTCAAATAAGTCCACAAATGGAGTGTTTCTGTTAGTAGTTACCGAATAATGATGTGAAAATTCTCAGTTGTGTTTAAACGTTTCATTACGGATGCGAATAAGTGGTTTTTATCTGCACGCAAGAACCGCCGATGTGAGAGGTCCATCCACTCTCAACCTCTAGTTTCAGTTGACTCTTACCACATGGGCAAGAGTTTTAATAAATCCTTACGATTTTTCGGAAGTGAGTATTATAAGGAATATTAAATGTAGAAATATCATCAACTCGGAAAAAAGTCCGAGTTCCATATAGAGTTTAAAACCACTACCTTCTTTGTTATGCCTCAATGTGACCGCACGATGCGGTTTAATTCCAGTCAAAGACCCACATTTCACCATTGCTCGCCAGTGGCTCAGTGGTTAGAGCATCCAGCTAGACCAAGGAGGGTCGTGGGTTCAAATCCCATATGGAACTGGGACTTTTTTTCCCAATTGATGCTATTTCTACATATTATACTGATTTTACGGAAGCATGCTAAAGTATGCCGAGCTAGCATTACAATAACAATAAAATATGTGCTTCAGGAAAATCGTCGGAAAGCAATAGCGCGTTTTATGAATTCATGATATACGGAAATGTACAATAGCATGGTGATTCGAGACAAAAGAAAATAATAATGACTGACAACAAACAACACGAGTGAAAATCAGCGCAACATTTTCCTAAGTCGAGGCTGAAAATTAATTTGAAAGTCATGGATTACTTTGAATATGGACTGATCTCGTTGAGAGCCAAGTTTAAAAAATCATCAAGTGTTTCTTTTTAAATTCCCGTCCAATAATTTGATAATTGTGAGGGCAATATTTTTATAAAAAGCAAAATAACATCCCACCCCGCGAGTTTCTAAAAATCAAACGGAGCGATTTCTCTGAGGCCCGGTTCATACGTCGTATTTCTGAAGTGTCGAATTCAATTCAACGAATTAAATTCGACAGAAATTCGACGTCTGAATCGGCTGCCGCATTTCTGCCGCACGTTCGACTGGGCTTGTCGCATTATCCGGTAGAGATGCGACTGACCGATTCAAACGTCGAATTTCTGCCGTGTCGAATCTAATTCATACATTATGTTAATTTATTATCCAACCGCGGCGAATACCGTCCAAACAACAGTGCAAATATACAGCGATATTTTACAGTAGAAAACCTGTTTGTCGTATTTGTACAGAAGAAAACCTGTTTGCCGTACTGGTCGGCGCGCGCACGCAAAACTGTCACACTCTCCCTCTTTCATTGATAAATTTATTGACTACAGCAGTTGGATAATAAATCTCTTATTGGATGTTTTGCTGTGTAGTATCGCTGTATATTTTTACTCGTTGTTTGTATTTTGACGAGCCCGTAGGGCGAGTCAAAATACGGCGCAACTCGTAAAAATATACAGCGATACTACACACCAAAACATCTAATAAGATGCATGTATTGAGCATGCGTAAATTTGGTCCCGCCAGAGAGAAAGAAGAAACTTGGCCATTCTCGTCCCAATGCAACCTGAAAATATTACAAAACGAACTGCTGCATTGTCAGCCTTCTCCTTCTCTTTCCATTGGCGGACAATTTTTCGCAAAATTTAAGTCCTTCGTCCCTCAGTATCTCCGTCCGCCATATTGAATACTCTACGTTTAAAACATTTTCCACTGACCGACATACCCGACAGTATTAATTTTGAATTAAATTCGGCACAAGTGCGACGTATGAATCGACAGTCGCATTTCTGCCGCACTTAACTGAATTGAATTCGACACGGCAGAAATGCGACGTATGAACCGGGCCTTAGTCAAGTCTTGAGGATATAGTTTGCAGTAATGTTTTTAAATAGAAAATAAAAAAATAAATTAAAAAACAGCTTTGTTTTTGTTGTATTTTGACACGTTGAAAATTCACCCGCATTTTCTCGGAAACACTCTCATACATTTTTTGTAAAATTTTGCCATCGTCGAGACAACTATATCAGGTGGTAAATCCTGCAGTCACATTTCCAGAACTATCGCACGATAACAAGTTTTTCGGTATCATGTTAAATGCGGTATGACGTCATAACGTTGCTTTGGTAGCTCAGATTTTGGTGAAACGTTCCTCATTTGAAACTTTCATCTTTCTCTAGCACACAAGTAATGTTCGATTTTCTGTTGAATTGATAATGGTAGTGTTCTAGTCGTTCGAAGTTGAAGCCGTTGAACAGAATCGTTACTCAAAAATCCGATCGAACCACCTAAGTAAAGAGTATAAACGGCGGATGAAACATTTTCCACGTCTCTCCTGTGGATTCTCTTTCAAGAACCGCTCAGATGTCAAGCCTGGTCGAGGTTTTGCATTGGTCGAACAATTTGCTGACAAGAGAAAGAACTGCTCTGGCAACTCAGTTTAAACTATCATAACCTTTTGTAGTTTATCTTTTTCATTTTCTCTCAACTGAGCTCTATTGTTTCGGTTATTGTTTAGTTAAACAAAGAGCTGTATGCATAATTAATGTATGGCGTTATACGGAAATCTTCCCATGATTTGTCTTGCAAAATTAGTAAGATCATTGCTTTCTTCGTATTCAGCTATCGGAAGACAAGCTTTTGTGAATTTATTTCATATCAGCATGATATCAGTATTTATTAAATCCATTTTGAAATCACTGGTTTTCCTTGCATTCTGATTGGCTCTCAGTGGTGCGATTTATTCAAGAATCGTACTATTTTTGGCTCTAAATCGCATCTTTATCTCAGCCAATGAGAAGGGGACAATAAAACAAAACAGCCAATGAGATTTCAAGGTTAGATTAAAGTAATCAATAAAATTTCAGGAAAATGAAAGGCAAAAAGCCATTGTGTGGAGAATTTTGCAAGTACTATTGCCAAAACTTTGTTATTGTTTTTTTTTTCCCCAGAAAACTGACGAATTTAATTAATTACAGCTTCTGAATGACAGTTACGAGCTCCTTCAGGCTGAAGACCTACTTTAAAGGAGAAGGTCACTCCAAAAACTGTGTATTTTTTTTTCCATCACCAATGAAAAGTTCACATTGAGTTGAGTTACTCACCGTTGTTTTAGCTTCTGAAGTGGATGCGATCCCAATGAAAAAGAAGTGAAAAGTTCGACACTGGGAGCCACCATTTTGAAAGGATCTGGAACGCCAGGCCGCATATCCGTGACGTCATTCAGTCCGAATTGGCGCGAAGCTCTCCTTTTCTGTTCTAAATTCGTTTATTCAGTTGTGAGCTAAAATGTTGGGCCCCGGGCTATAAAACCCGAACCGAAAAGGTTAGGGAAGGAGGAGTGGCTTTCCTTAATTTGCCCGCAAAGAACAAAAAATTGCCAAAGAAGTGGTTCGAACAGCAACGTCGGGATGAGAGATTCATGCCAAAAAAACTCAAAAATGTGTATGTGTGCAACGCGCATTTCACAGACAACTGTTTCAAAACTGAATGCCGATTTGAGCTTGTGGGTGGAAACACAAGAAGTAGGTCACTGAAAAATGCCTTCCGACAATTTTTCAACGGAAGGCCCTTGTAAAGGCACGCATTGCAAGCGAACGGCGCATCGCAAGGAACGAAAAGAGGTAGCTATCAGTTATACTTTCCATTTTTTTTAAATATTTTTTCCCGGCAGAACTGTCGTTGACTTGATTTGGTAAATATTATTTCTGCGCAAGAAATTGAAGCTCCTCGCTGGACGGGGGGGACTCGAATTTCAAGAAAAAACCTTGGGGCCAGCTGGCCCCTAAGTTTTCAGGTTTAGTCACCAGCACAAGTATTTTAGTCGCCAAAAATTTTCAACCCTTCAAGCTTAACATATTTTCACGAAAAGACGCTAAAACGGCGTGAATCACGGGTTTTGCATGTACATATGAGTTTGCCGCTTTTTTTCTATAATAACAGGGAAAATGGGTGAATGAAATTCTATTCTCCATTTACCAGTCTTACCAGTATTTATAAAAAAAGCTTCCATGTTGCAAGCTTTGATTCATTATTTTTCGTAGACTGGCGCAAGGTTTTTCGTGTTCATTGATGCATAGCGACTGCACGCATTTTTTTGGGTGAATTTATTAAATTTCTTAGGGTATCGTGGGAACTTCAAATGCCCTGCAGATTTCTTTAAAATTACATGTCAGACTAACCCGCTTCGGTTTTCTTTTATCGAAAAAGCATTTTTTCGATTATAAATCTTTTGTGTGAGCTAAAAACTCAGAGCGTGTTTAATAATCGACCTTGACAGCCAGGGATGAATTGAAATACTTGCAAATTTTAAATGCTGTCTAATTGGATTTGAAATACACCGGAAGGAGTACTTAATTGTACATCAGTCCTATCAAAATATCGACAATTACCGATAGCAAGTCCCGCTATAGCGAAATCCCATATCATGTATCCCATATCCCATGTAAATAATATTTTGTCTGAAATGTGTTGCAATTTGTTTTCAATTTTATCTACACAATTCATCAGTTATTAAGGACGTTTTTTTTTTATTCACATTATTTTTGGGAATTACAGTTGCTAATGAAAGCAGTGCTACGGTAAAAAATGAAGCCGTAATCTTACTGCATGCTTTGTCAAGTAACGATGCCAGTAAACACGACACATGCGATACGAAAAACACACTTGCAGAGTCAATTTTCCTTCCGCTGGTTTACGCA
>Ga0126338_10003796_pt1 | contig 10657 bp, 10 predicted proteins | sample OrbCmetagenome_2_FD_92529 | JGI IMG/M metagenome (GOLD analysis project Ga0126338, IMG submission 92529) | Coral microbial communities from Petempiche,Puerto Morelos, Mexico - Orbicella C C metagenome | ecosystem: Host-associated > Invertebrates > Cnidaria > Coral | place: Petempiche,Puerto...
GACCATGGTTTGGTCTCGGCCCTAAGGACTCTAAGCAAACATTACGTGAGGACGATAATAATAATAATAATAATAATAATAATAATAATAATAATAATAATAATAATAATAATAATAATAATATCCTCCCTGTGCCACCCCACTGTGTAAGACTGTGTTGTGTGCAATTTTCTCAACCTCGTCCCCAGGGTCCTCTCTCTACCCTGAGAGAGAACCCTGGGAACCAGGTTGGTGATTTCTGCGAAAAAGTAGAACCACGTCAACGTCGACAGCAAATATCATGGCCGAAGAGGAGAGTATTCGGCTGTACAAAATCGTGCTGGCTGGTGATCTCGGTGTAGGCAAGACCTCCATATTTCAAAGGTACGACATCAACAAGTTTTTTGAGAACAAGGAATCGACGTTTGGCCTGGACAAGTTGACCAAAGATGTTAAAGTGGACGGAAAGCGATGCAAGGTTAGTTGGATCGAAGCTATTCGAATTTATCTGATGTAGAATCGCAACATTAACAGATCAAGGGATTATGATATGAATACCTCACGTTTTGTTAAGAATATGCATTGGATATTTGCCATACTAAAACATCATGACCACGGTACAACCTAAGGAAAGTGCCTCAAATTTTGATGCAAGCTATTCACTCAGAAGTTATGCACATTTTTTCAAAACTATTTGGCTTTCAGTATTTAGTTTCATGCAGATGTTTTTCAATAGCTACATAACTTAAACTGCATAGGACTTAAAGAAGTATTTTTAAAAAATACTGAGTTAACTGTGATTGTTTAAAAGCACACGGAGTAGAATACTTCTGGAAAACACTGCATGTGCCATTGTGAACAAGATTTTGTTTTAAAAAAAAGAAAAGAAAACATAATTTAAAGGAAAAAAATCATTTCCTTGTTTCCACGTATTACTGCACCTGGAAAGAACATGTGCAATTAGGAATTTAAACTTGAGCAATTAATGTGTGTCTATATATAAATGGACCAACCAATCACATTTTATTCCTGCGGCATGTTGAAAAGTGAGATAGTTTGCATGTAATGGAATGAGCCAATTGGCTTAATGGCTTATGTTCTCAGGTGTGTTTAATGTACTGTGTTGTCATAGTTTCTTAAAAAGCTAAAGTTGAGCTTCAACACTTTGTGACCTGGGGCACAATTTGCAGGCTGTTGTTAAAAAAATTTGCAAATATGATGAAAAAGATCCTCCAGAAAGGAAGGAGCTTGAGAAGGGAATCTCTGTCTCGCATTGTAGGACGTGAATATAGGTAACCATTAAAGGGAAGTCTGTTAGTGGATGTTTCACTGGCTGAGAAATAAGATGAATTACCAGTAATTCAGCCCCAATTGCCCTAAATTCATGTTGCAGTGTATAAATTTTTTTGTATGGCAATTCTATAACTGTGAAAATTTCCATAGACTGTAGGGAAGATAGAGGGGTGGTCAGAAGTTTCCATGTTCCATTCTCTTTTCTATTCCCGTGACAAACATGGCCAATTTTTTCAAGTTTATCATTTCGCCATTTTATAATCCTCCTAAGTCTTTGTCAGTTTAAGCCATTCTTGTTTATTTTCATTTTCTATTCCATAGAAAACTATTGAAGTGACCTTCAAAAAGTAATAAGAAAAATGACATGAAATATTGTGACATTGCTCCTTCAAGGCCTTGAATTTTGATTTTCAAATTCAAGCACTTTCAAGTTGTATGCAAAACCTGTACTGTAAGCTGACTATGAGATGAACTCAGTGACCTTAAGTACATGTAATTGACTAATTATTGTTATTTTGAATCTTTACAAGGTTAATGTGTGGGATACAGCAGGAATGGAACGAACAAGGTCCCTAACATCAAACTACTACCGTGGTTCTCAAGCTGTTATCCTTGTGTATGCTATTGATGACATGTACTCTCTGACTGTGTTACGCAACTGGATAGTTGACATAACAAAGGATGCCCAAAACGCCTTGAAATTTCTTGTTGGCAATAAAATAGATCTTGCAGATGAAGTATCACAAGTCGATGATCAACTAGCAGAGTCATTTTGCAAGAACAATGGAATACAAAAATTGTATAGAGTTTCGGCCAAGACTGGTGCTGGAGTCAAAGAGATGTTTGATGACGTTGTAAAGATGTTGATATCCAATAAGGAGTCCACTGTAATACGGGATAAAAGTGCCTTTTCAGTCTATGCGGATGACAGCAAGACATCAACCTCAAACAATGGCTGCCCATGTTGACAGATTTATAAACCATTCCAAAGTTATATTATATTATAAAAATTAACTTTTAAGGCAGGATTATGACACTAGCATGCAAATCAGATAGCATAGATTTCTAAACATAACTAGTGCATTGCTGTTAGTAAGTAGCCTCAATAAGTCTCCAGTGAGGGAGCACCATAGCTGAAGTCATAAAAGTGATTTAAGGTCAAGAAGCATTCATCCTATTCTCGCAGCTTCCAAGGTTTTATCCTAACCAACAAAGATTGTACTCTTCCTGGTCCAAACCGTATCTGCCTTTTGGGGGGCAGATGTTGACATCTCCCGTGATTTATTACAGTACAGATGCATGGCAACCTGGAATCTACTTGACGTCATCTATGCATGTATGCATCTGTCCTCTATCAAATCATATGTAAGAGCTATTCAAAATGCAAGAATTATGCAAGAATTATAAAACTTATATTGATGGCTCCTAGCCTTAGAGAGGGACAGTTTATTTTTCTTCTGAATTAAGACATGTTGGTGTGTATTATGTAGCATGGATTAATTCTGGTTTGGTTTATTGATGTGGATTATTATTTTCACTTGCATATTCTATTAAGCTTCTCTTGAACCCCAAGAGAATTGCAAATCGGTTAGAGAAATCAAAAGTTCAAAGATGTCAGGAATAAAATTACTAACAGTAAAACAAATCCAAGCAAGTCTAATATATAATAATAATTGGTCTTTCTGGTTTTTTACTAGGAAAATGTTCTTGCAGACATTCTTAAAAAATTCAGTTTTTGTACAAAATTATGTAGACTGGGGCATGTCCGTCTTTAGTCAGCAAAGCAGCAAAAAAGAGGCAAGTACCATCCAGAAGGGGACTGCTAGCATTCTATTGATTATTAATATTGAAGGTTTTCATGCAAAAAGGGTGTACATCGCTTTTTGGGCCAATTTTTATTTTTTGCAGGATAGAGCTAATTTTTGGCAGACTGACTTGTTTTGACAAGAAAAGCATCATTGCATAATTGTTTGTTGATTTGCACTTCGTTTTCAAGAAATAACGTATGCAAAAAAACTCACTTTTCCAAGCGGTATCTTTTGGAGCGAATCCTTCGAAGGTAGATTTCAACGTGATGGAACTTAAACGGTTACTTTTAGCAGCTTCAACAGCACGGTTTTTTTTAAATAGATGTTTTTATTTTTGAAAGAAGTAGAGAAATAGAGCAGAAAAAAAAATTGACCAACCTCGTATCAAACCGGTGTTACAACAAAACAAACTCAAATCCGGCCCATTCAGCGCCTTATTTGCTTGCTCTAACAAAGCAACAGTAAGAGATTGGCGTAATTATATGAATAATAAAACTTGTATCGGTTTGAACAACTAGCGGCAAATGCCACACTTCAGTGACTTTGTTTTGCAAAACAAAAGGTTTCTCTTTTTTTTCGTTTAACAAAAGATCTCCAAAAGATACCCTTGGAAAACTGACTTTTTTGCATACGTTATTTCAGTCCAAAACGAAGCGCAAATCAACAAAAACAATTACACAACAATGCTTTTCAAGTCAAAACAAGTCAGTCTGCCAAGAATTAGCTCAATCCTGAAAAAATGAAAATTGGCCCAAGAAGTGATATACGCCCTTTTTGCGCAAAAGCCTTCAATTGGTAATTGGAGGTTTCATACAATAGGCTACTTTCGTTAGATTAAAATTCAGCTTGATAGTGAGGCCTAGAGGACACAAACAAAAGAAATGAATAAACATGGTCATTCAATTTCCTTTGTTGGTGTCCTCTAAGCCTCACTACCAAGCTGAAATTTAATATATCGAAAACAGTCTATTTAGGGAGTAATCCTGGACATAACAATAATTATGAAATTATTATAATTTTCATTCGTGACCTGCTACTTACAAAAGACTGCCCAGAATTGTGCAGGGGAGTAAATACGATTATCCAAACTAATAATAATTATATATCTTACTGAGCAAGGTAGAGAATTAGATGTTTAATTAATTGCAAGAAGGTTAAAAATTCTAACACTTAATAACACTTAGAGATAAGGTTTTACAGTTATCTTTTTTAAAATTAACGAATATTGGTATTTTACTCTTTTGGTCTTAATTCGTAATGATTATTTAGTGAATACTAAGAATTTCTGTGGCAGTACAATACTGAATTGATTTTGTTGTGTAGTCGCTTACTTCATGTACTTAAAATTATAAAAACTTATAACCCCTACAGAAAGTTTTATTTACAATCCTTATTTTTTTAATCAAAAAAATACTCTGGTATTTTAATTTTGTGATCCCTTTCTTTAAAACGATTTACATGACATTTGGGGTACATATGTTTTTTGGTGATATTTGTGAAATACAGTTTCTGTTAATTTTCTTGTGTAGTGGCTTACTTCATATATAGCTACAACGGAGTTCAAACAGAAAAATGCTTAAAAAAAAAAACAACAGAAAAAGGCTACAAGCATTCTGAATTTGATATGCAGTGGATACCCTTCTAGTTTAGATCTTGACTGTTTGAACATTCCCTTAAGTGCTTTGAATTTAATACTTTATCATTTGTGGTCATGGGAAAGGAGGAGAACAAACTTCCTATTATGTTGTGCTGCTTAACAATCACAGCTACACTGTGTTTCTGGTTAACCTGTTAGCTTGAATCCATATTTAGCTGAAAAAAAAAAAACACCTTTCAAACAGCCTGATAATGGGTGCAAAATTGAATGAGGAGCAAAATATATAGGGGGGGAGGGACTCTCAGGGGGTGGAATTAATGTTTGCTTGATCTATTGAAAATTTCATATTTTCTCTCTTCTTTCCTATTATTAAATTCTGTTGTTCCCTAACATTTTTTTTTTTTGTCAAAGTTCCCTTTAACAGTAAAGATAACATCCCTTATTCCCTCAAATAAATCTCAAAAGTAGCCCTTATTACCCTGAAATGAATGATGTTATTGTTTCCTAAAAACCCCTGGGAGGCCCTCACCTGCACATTCGGCTGCCATAATTTACACTATATTAAATCAGAGGATGCCCAGGTTCATGATAGGACCACTCAGTCATGTCAGTTGTGCCAAAATTACCATAAAGATTTGCATAAAACTTTTTTTTAGCTAAATTGGGTTGGCTACATTATTGTCAGTGTTATTGTCACAGGCACGTTACTCAAAGAAAAGTGATGAGGGTCTTTTTTTTAAGTTAGCAAATTAAATGGGTATTTGGCTAATTTCAGTATTTTTTGGAGGGGGGGGGGATGAGTAAAAGAATTTCTTTGATTTTGGTTTTGAGACGAGTGGGATATTCTCATAATAGTTGTTTACAATGTTGGAGATAAATTAAAAATTATTTAATCAGGTCCTTTCTAATTCTGTTATTCTTTTAATAAAACTAAAATGCTAGAATATATGATTGCAAAATAATAATTATTACATGTAAGTGACTATGAAGTAAAAAAAAAAGAAATAATTGCTGCTAATTTGAAAGACTTTTCAAAATAAACTGTGAGAATGACGTTTTCCTTTTTGAAATATCATCTTTCATTTTAGAGATATTTATTACGATTTTGTGTTATGCAAATGAGGAAAGTGATTATGTCATAAATGCATGTACAAATAGAAATTTATAATGTAGTTCCAATAAAATAAGAATCTAGAAATATAAAGGCAGTGTTTTTCATCCTTGGCATCAAAAATGTACATGACAAAAGAATCAGAATGTCAACAGTCATGCCATTGCTACAGCAACACTCTTGGCTCCAGTTTCTTTCTGTCAGAAACCAAATACATCCCCATTTGCAAGTGTTTATCCCAATGATCATAGAATAAAATTTAAAAATAATGTTATCCCTCATTTATGTTATATATAACACTACCTAAAACTAACATTATGTACAGTACATCTACATGTCACAATAAAACATTTAAAAAAATAAAGCACTATTAATGTCAATATTAGTATTACTCGTACTACCCCTTTCTATTAATAGAGCGGTTTTCAATTGTCATAAAACCAAAACCAAATCAATTACTTAAACAAACTAGACCACTCAGCCAATCTCACTGAAACCATAGCAAAACCAAAACCAAACATGTTTACTTTCCAGCACTCAATTTAAAACCTCTCCAAGTAATAAAAAAGTGTTACTAAACTTCATGATAAAATCCTTATTACTTATTTGTCATTTTAACCAATCTGATTGGTTTGCTATAGGCGATTCCACGCTGTCTACCTTGTACATCAAGTGGGTAGATAATGGATCATCATGTAGACATAATTTACATTATTATTATGGCTTGTGTTTGTAGACGATATAATGCACGCTCTGATTGGCCAATTGTAGGGCATTTATTTATTCTCTCCGTAATGCCCATGGGCTGATTATGGGCCCCCAAAAACAAAGCAAAAAGCCATAATTATAATAAACAACTTATTACCCTTAAATATTCAGTCTTTGTGGGAAAATCTCAAACCTCAGTCTTGCTGTATTGACCTCGCTATCGCTCGGTCAATACGTCAAGGTCTCGGTTTGAAATTTTCCCATAAAGACCTCACTCAGGGTTAATAAGTAGTTAGTACTGATCCTCTGAATAACTGAACCTTGGAAATTGCCAGGACTTCAAAACATTTTCACTAACAAAACACATTATTACTAACTTTAAAAGTTGTTTCTAATGTTAGCGATAGCAGCATTTCTTTTTCCTGCAAGGTACTTCCATTTGCAAAGTAACAATCTCATTAGTTCCATTACAAGAGAATTGGGCAGATGAGCTGCCTTCAGGGCATCCCTCCAAGCATGTAGAACGACCTATGGATTTCATGGGCGTGGCTTTTTTCATCAAATGAGAAGCTACTGATTGTAGCATTTTCTCTATTCCCTCACCGGTCACAGCAGAAGTTCTAAACTGAAGTGCAAAGGCATCAGTGGAAATGGCTGCCATCTCATCATCATCACTGACAGTTGCCACCAAGTCAATCTTATTTCTAATCAAAATAAAACAAGCTCCTTGTGCATCCATTTTGGCTAAGGGTAGCAGTTCAGCAGCTTGACTAAGTGAATCTATATCAGTTGCACTGTACACAAACAGAACGGCTTGGCTAAGTAGAAAGTGAGAGCGTGTCAACTTGGCATGTGCCTCAAGCCCAAGAGTGTCCCACAGATCAAGCTGCAAATCAAAATGGAGAACTTCACGTCAGAAATGCAAAGATTGATTGTGAAGTATATCAAACACTTATGTACTAACTACAAATAAGAATTAAAATAATAAAATATCTTAACTGACCACTGTACTCCCACAAAGGGGCTTTTTCAGGGCCAATGAAACCAAATAATGAAACAAACAATACAAATGAACATAACATGGTTAAAAATCCCAACTGAGCAGCTGAGGAGTTCAACTACTACAGGGTCTACAGAGAAACAACTCCAACTTAGTGGTCAGAGCAGCACTTGAACATGCAACCTCCAGATTTCAAGTCTGCGCCCTAACCACTTGGCCACGCATCCTCCTTAGTAGAAGAACTGTGTAAATTAACAATTTGATGTCAGTGTTTTATGCTTCTGTCCTCTTATTGATGGTAATGTTGTGTCACAACATTGTCAAAGTAATTGAGGAACCACGAGCCGCAGGCGAGTGGTTGTTCCACAGTAAACTTTGACAATGTTATGACAAAATTTATCATCAATAAGGGGACAGACGCATAAAAAACTGACATCAATTTGTTTTTTACAATAAGAAGACACCAAAATGGTCAAATGCTGGGAATAAATTCATGAGGGAAAAGAATTTTATTCAAAGTGATGCGATCATTGTCAATAGCTTTTCTGGCTTTTTGATTGGCTACTTAAAAAAATCCAGAAAATCTCATTGGTTTAAAAAGATGACAGTTTGACAGCTGAAAGTTGAACTTGAAAGCTTGCATAAATTAAAATTCTATCCGTCTGTACTCTTATTGATGATCAATCAATGAGCAAGAAATTAGACAGTTATTGTAAAAATTGACTCAGTGTTTGACAAATTTCTGAACACCTAAAAGTTTGTCAAAAATACTCTGCTGCACAACCTATCTTCAACCCTCTTCTTAGTGTTTGGAAATGTGGTCAAACAGTCGTTTGTGTTTGAAATATTACAAGCAAAACAAGAGATCTCCAAGTATACTGTACATTTAGTTGATATTTAGCTGTTTTTGGACTGAGTAACAAATTTATAGTGAACTCTCACTAATACCTGGTCACTCATTTGCTTTCTATAATTTATGCAAGTCAACCGAGGTATCATGATTATAATGCCTGTTCATTTTACCTCAACAGTTTTATCCTCAACTTCCACTGTTACTTTGCATTCATGATCCTTTGTTGTTTTGCCAGACTTCTTACAGTCCAAAGGCAGTCCACACATGCGTCGAAAAAGGGACGTCTTTCCCACACCAGTCTTTCCACATAATACAACCTTGTATGTATTGACCATTACACAGTCTGAATTCAGTGATACTCCACTGGCAACAGCTTTACAATGTGTATTTAAATGGCATATGCTCCACACATTAATTCACACTGACAGATTCTGGAAAGTAAAATAAAAAAAGCATTTTTTGAAAACTGATCAGAGAACTTTCTAACCATCTTTGAGATTTACCTACGGTATTACATGTACAGCAGTGTAACAGTATGTTGTGAAGTACATGTACGTAATGGTAGCCAAGCTAATAACCTCTAGTACTGCAGAATAACTATAATTTGATGATTGCCCGGCTCACCAAACTATCTGAATTCAAACCATAGTCATACATGTACATGTAACTACCTCCGCATAAATGAGCAGGAGGTCACGGCGAAATAATACAAAATAAATGCAAAGGGAAATATTAATATTTGTGTGGTGTATTGTATAATTATTGTATATATTAATATTGTGCAGCATGAAACAAGTAAATAATTGCTGCCAAAAATATCATACCACACAATATCCCACACAAATAGAAGCTTTAAAGTTTAAATATTAAATGAAAGCAGTCCTTCACAAGAAAATCCCAAGTGCAACTTCTGTCGAAGAAGTGAGTCACCCCTTCAAGAGTGTAAACACTGAAATACACATTTTTGAAAAATTATCTGCATTTTAAATAAAATTTTGCACCAGCTCCGTAAAAACTAAAATCTTAATTTACGATTTTTCGTCATACACTGCACCTCAGTACCAGAACAAAAGCTGCCGTAAGTTTTCAGCTATTGCTCTGGTGCTGAGTTAAGACGAAAAATCTTAAATTAAGATTTTAGTTTTTACGGCCGCGAAGAGCGCACTTAACACCAGACAACCTTATTTATATCTACCGCTACCGCTGCAAGCATTTGCAGGCCAGTTGCCAATGCAGTAGAGATAGACATCTTCATTCAAACTATACGTAACTCACCGAATCATCAATCAATTATTGAATTTCGGAGGAAAACGACCCACTGCAGCTGGGGACCTACATGTTTGTTGCCGAGGGTCGCTGAGGGTTTTTTGCTGAAATTTGAGCCGAATTAGCTTAGTAGCCTCGCCTTTTTTTTTTCGCCGAGCGTCGACTGTTAACTTTCACAAAACGGGTTTGCAATATAAATATGGCGGACATTGGACCTCCCTACATGTATCTTTTGAACTGTCATTTTCATCATTGATTTGACCCTGCATTTAATTTTACATGGCACAAGAAGACCGCAAGGAACTACCAGTGTACAAGGTTGCCCTATGTGGTAAAAGTGGCGTTGGGAAAACCTCCATTTTTCGCAGACTTAGAGGCGATGGCTTCGAAATCGACACTTCCAAATTTCAACACTTGGCAGAAGAAAAGATCAAAGTCCAAGTTGAAGAAAAGAATATTATAGTAAGAAAACAGTTATTTATTTATTACGATTTAAGGACTACTACAAAGAATAGAATAAGCCTCATGGACGATCTGTAAAGGACGCAAAATCCCATATAACAACAGACCAACAAAATAGAAGAAAAAATATATAAACAAATAAGCTTGAGTAAGTAAATGATGATGATGATGATAATAATAATAATAATAATAATAATAATAATAGTACTACTAATAATTATAATAATAATAATAATAAATAATAAAATAAAATCCCCTCACCCCCTCAAATAAAAAATTATGACATTGAGAATTTTCTAGCTTTTGCCTTAAAAGCTCTCAGATTGGATTCACAGTGAGTGCCAATGGCAGTTCATTCCATATATCTACAATTCTATGAAAAAATGAGAATTTTAGCACATTAGTTCTAGAGTCAAATTATCACTATGACTGAGAGAATAATGGCCACGTTCTGAATAGTATTCAACATACATACAAGTAAGGTTGAACATCAATATCAATCATGCCATTTAGTGCCTTGTAAAAGAATGAAACATCAGCTAAAGCTCTTCTTTGTTCAAGCGACAGTAGGTTCAGTTCA
>Ga0126338_10003797_pt1 | contig 10655 bp, 4 predicted proteins | sample OrbCmetagenome_2_FD_92529 | JGI IMG/M metagenome (GOLD analysis project Ga0126338, IMG submission 92529) | Coral microbial communities from Petempiche,Puerto Morelos, Mexico - Orbicella C C metagenome | ecosystem: Host-associated > Invertebrates > Cnidaria > Coral | place: Petempiche,Puerto...
CCTGAGACTCGATCGAACAACACCTGTCAGGCGGTTAAACCTGCGTGAACATGAAGACAGACAGGGTTAATAACAACCAGCTGCAGTTAAGACCTTCATCGCTAACAACACCAACAAAAAGAACAATATTTCCCACGCCTGAGATCAAATCCTCCAAAGGATAATTTAACAAAAAGAAAAAAAAAAAAACGAAAAAAAATAATTTTAATAAAATCTGATAGATTTATTTTAATTTATTTTAGAAACGCTGCACTTGTTGTAAATGATTGCTATTCTAAGGAGAAACTACATATTAATTACCCTTAGCAATATAAAGGTAATCATTGTAATGGCGGACGGCGAAAGAATTTCAGGTTTTAGTGGGTTAACAAAAAACATTCTTGAAAGAGATCATTTTGATACACAGTGCACTGTCGACTTTCACGGCGATCGTAAGTCGGATCCAGTCGGATCAACTCGGATGCACTCGGACACAATGACAACTGGGTCACCGCGGATTCGCAACTCGATCTCAGCGTTAAAGATAACAACGACTAATTTTTTTAGCTGGTTATTAAATTTTACCGTATGAGTTCTTGAAGCAGCACAGTATTCATAGATTCTTCATACAGTACGGGATACTTTTTCTGCAGGAGAAACAGGAAGTATTAACAATAGTTTTCGGTTCAGTTACAGGTCAAAGCGATTCGTTCATTTCCTTGCACAGTTAAATTACTATAAAGCCGAATATGGGAAAGATTGAATTGAGCTTTACACCGTACAGATCCGATGTTCGCTGTTTAAAACGTAGCATAATCGGACGAGCAAATCACTAACCTGAACCATTTCGGTATCGAAAGGTGGCGGGATTTTTGACAGGATATCAGACGCCAAATCCTTGAGCACATCTTGGGATGATTTCCCTCCACTTGATGTCTAAGATAAGAAAGAGTTATCGGAAATGTAAGTACTGTAGCGAAAATCGTCATGCATTTTTATTTTAATTGGAAATTTGTTATTCACTCTAAAGTGAGTATTATAAGAAATATTAAATGAAGTAATGACAACTCGGAAAAAATCCGAGCTCGGATTTTTTTTTTTTCAGAGTTGATGTCATTTCCACATTTAATAATTCGTTATCCCATAACAAATCGCAAAATTATTAATGCCACTTTAAATGCAAACTGAACCGCAACAGAAGTGTGTGACACTAACATTATGATAGCTTTATTTAAACATAGGACTTTTTCCGTGTTTCCGTAGCCTCATCCAAACATGAGGAGGGTTGGGAGAATTCGAGGCAGTTATGCACTCCCTCGACTGCGTCTCGGGTTTGCGTAACTTTCGAGAATTCTCCCAGTCCCCCGAGTGTTTAGATGAGGCTATGTAAACACTGAAAGAGTACTACATTGATTTTAATAAATATTCTAAAAAAATACGCGTGAATCTAAAACGTCACAACCGTGTTTACATACTCTCATCTAAACACACCTATCGACCAATGAGAGCGCGCGTAGTAGCTCAGTTACTTTATAAATGCAAATTCAAGATTATTATATCACGTTGTGCAAAAAAAAAAGAAGACAAGTTCATTTTCTTTGTGTTTTTGCACACTAACAATCTTCAAAATGAATCAAATGTTCTTCAACGAAAATATGTCATCTGAGGCTTTGCAGGGGAGGAGAAGGTACTTAATTCATTCTCTACCTGCCGGGGTAGTGTGAGTAGAATTCCATCAAAGAGCTGCTGAGTTTCTCGTTGGTTCTTTGATATGTCAGCATTCTCATGCAAACCAAATACCTGTCAATCAAAACAAAAGTTCTAAATATAGCCCCGTGTGTTGCCACAAGGATCAACATTCAAATTCATAATACAGGTTCCCCCACTCACGTCCATTGCTATGGGGAGAATTTACATTGATCATAAGATAAAGGCAACTCCTACTTGTCACAAAGACGGTATTAAGATCTTACCTCAGGATCTGGAGTGAGAGGAAGACTACGGATGTACTCCAAGTAGCTCTCGTAAGGACCCTGAGTGCAGAATTACAACCAAGAACTACTTTAGTGAGACAACAATCAACCCATCAGGGTTTGTGAAGAGGGATAACCAACTTTTCTGTAAGCTATGTGAGTGAAAAGCCCATAAAACAACAAATGCAAACAAATTCCTCGCAGTCTACTGGTTAATATGGCCAAAAAAAAAAACAAAGAAAACAAAGAAGACACAATTACTTCACGTTTTTACAATACGATGGAGAAGATTGTATTCTCCTGAGTTCAGACCGTATGGGATCAATTTGTTGGGCGAAACTTTGTAAGTTTTTGTGCAAAACTAATTTCAACTTAATCAACTCTCGGTCAGACACTCCGTCAATCCGGGTGCCAGGGACATACTGAAAGAAGAAGCGAAGTCATACGGTATTTCTTCAATATTATAGCAATTGTAAGAAATATTTCAGTCATTTATAGAAGAAAAACGTTTAAAAAATTTTACTTCCCTTTCTTTTTTTGCTTCTCTTCGAAGTGCTGCGTTGTCTTCTTTTAATTAAGAAAGAGCTTTATTAAAAAGATTCGATCTTACAATTAACATAACTCTCAATTAATGTTCAATACGTAATTCATTCTATATTCTACATAGTTACCTAATGAAAGTCAGTTTACTGTCTCTATATTATAGTCCTACAGCATCAAACCCGGGTATTTTAAACTCAATGTAAGGAATGATTACAATGACCCTTGATCACGTGTTACAAACCTCTGGAGGTGCAAAGTAAGCCCCACTGCTGGAAAACTTATAATGTTCATCTTCAGTGACCTCACGGCAGTAGAATATGGACAGAATACTTAAAATAAGACGCCTGAGAGAGCACATAAGAGTGACAAGTATTAGTACAAAAGCATCTTAATCACTGTTTCAAAACGAGGCTGGTGGAAACCCTGCTGAATGACAACGTGTTTGATATCTACGAAGATGAACATGTGACATAAAGTCACATTCCTATAAAATATTTGGCAACAGTCTCCTTTGAAAAAAAGGCAAAAGGAAACTCGCGAATAGACTGCATTAAATTTTTTACGATCAATTCTTGATGTTATTTTAAATAACTGCGAAACTGATTAAACAGGGTCAGCTTCAAAGAAAACGGAAAAATGGGTTTAGCATGTTTGATGTGCGAGGTAAGATAACCTGAGAAATGGAGAACGATGTTGCAATTTAGTTCTCTATATTTCTTTACGATAACTAATAATTAAAGGCTTAGCTAGTGGAAGAAATTCTTTAGACGTCATTCTGATAATTTCTCGTGTTTATTCCTGTTTGCCTTTTTTATTTGTCTTTTGTCTCTTTTATTTTTTTGCACAAACAATCCTGAAGTCTACACGTCCTAAAGATAAGTTTCTACTTAGCAACACTGCTGAATCCGTGATCCGCGGGCTCCGTAACGGAGAGGAATTCCAACGTACCTGTCTCGCTCATCGGTGACTCGTCCTCCATAGTTACACTGTCCGGTGAGATACGTCAAGGCATCCAGTGGAACGTGTTCATAGTCATTCAGAAACATCTGTGAAGTACAACGTAACCTATTTTAGGTAGTTAAGCCATGACGTAATCTCATTAGAAAGAAATGGCGCTGAACAGATCGGTAAATATTAATTTTTCAATGTTATTTCATTCTCCACATTCATGGTGGTCACACTAAACTCAAAAGAGAGTAAAACTAAAAGCACGTATGGACGACAAGAGTCTCTTTATTGGCTGCCCATTTTGAAAGTCTTTGGAACTTCAAAAGCCACAACAGTCACCAAAAGAAAGAACCACATGACGGCGTCTCAAACAGCAAAAAAGATCCCAGCTTTTGACACCGGTTAACGCCTGGTTGATCATTTAAAGCGTCTCAGGTTTAAGTCCATAACATTAAAAATCCTGTTTTAAAGCAAGTGATCATGAACAAACTGAGAAACTGAGTGACAACTTTTTCAGATTATTGCATCTGTTGGCGTCGGTTGGAGCGTGAGCAAAGCGTTAAAGTCAATCAAAATACTCCTGTTGGACAGAGCTATGGAGAGCTACGCGCAATGAAACTTCTGGTCTGATTGTATTCCGAGAAAGGAAAAGAGAAGCAAACAGCGTTTAATCACAGTGGATGTCTGGAGGTGTAAGGAATCTCATTCTTACTCCACCTTAGTCTTCGTCTTCAAAGTGACCAATCATTGTTTGGGATTATAGGCACGTGATCATGAAGACACTCTGGACTAAAGTGAACTGACCTGCTGTTGACGCACGCTTATTCTGAGGTCAGACTCGTTAAACTCATAAGGAATGTTCCAGCCGAGTGGACCGAACTTGCGTCTCTCTTGAACCAGTGCGTGAAAGAAACATAAGCTGAACAGCAGCTTCTTCCAAACCTACGGGGATCACAAAATGATAAGATGCTTCTAATTAATGCCTTCTTTAAAATACTTGTTCGCACAGACATCAGTCCCATGCCAGTTAACTCAGATTATTATACATTGAACTCACTATCTCTTTTCTGATTGGTCGAAAGCGTACAGTGAATTTTCGAAATCAGCGCCTATGACGTCATCTCCGCAGATTATACAATAATCATGTCAAGGACACTCAAGGTCACGGGTAATTTTGCCAAGTTCGCGCGCTTTGTGTTGCTTACCGTCAGTGAAGAAGCAAAAACATGACTTCCATTTTTTTCGTTCAACGTATAATAAAACAATTATTAGAATAATCATGGTCTCGGTAAGGGTTACCTCGACCTTGATTATTCTGGATATCACAAAAACCTCATCCAATAATTGTTCAGAATTGTTTTCAGTTCATCCTACCTTCGTTTTACTGCAGCCATTGAAGAATGTGGGATCCGATATAGGATCGCTGTGGTAGGACCGTAACAAATTAGCCCTCAGTCCCATTGGTGGTTCATTGGTCATTTTCACACCTGCGAGTACACAAAACAACTTTCAGTTACTATGCAAAGTGAAAATGAAGTTTAACATCAAACAGCAATTGCCCTAAAGGGAAGGCATTTCAAGGCAGAAATTCCCTAACATCTCAATGATATCAAAAACGTCAAGCATTTGCACAAACAAAGGCTGCTCAAACTAACTCTTTAGCAAATCTCTGAGTTTTTTCTAACTATCAACAGACGCTTAGTTACTATGCGACTCTTCGTTCCATACTGCGTAAGCTTGACGAAACGACCAGCTCCGAGAGTTCGGTTACACGCTCGATTTTGATTGGTTTTAAAAAACAACGGAAATGAGCGGAACTAAAGCACTAGCGTCTCGATTAGCCAGGTGCTTGCATTTTTGTCAGCGAGGCATGCGAAATTCGACCGGAAGTCCGGACTTCAAATGTGATCTTTCAGGGTCGCTCGTGTCCCGACCGCTGGTCAAGTGGAAGGAAGACTGCGTACGAGATTGTCTTTAACCACGCAGGTCAGTAGAAGCCCTTTGGCTGAGAACGCCTTAACAGTACGTCAAAAAATGTCGTAAATCGTTCGCAAAGTTGTCCGTCGCCGGCGCCTCGTTAAAGAGCGTGAATTTCCCAGCGTTTACGAAGATTAACTGAAATCTGTGAACTTCGTGCTTTCCATAGAGCAAATTATGAGAAGTTACACAAATTTTTCATCGTTATGGAAAAGTTGAGTAGATGTTGTGCAAATGGCGGAACGAAGCAAGACTCCACGATAACTTACCATTCTGTAAGATGGACACGGGAAATCTTTCCGTGGGATAACTTGTTAGCCATAGTCGAAAATTCTTGTGCGTCTTCTCCGGAACAATGACCTATAAAGACAATCACAGCAGAATACAGACAAGTGTCCACGCACCCCGAAACATCGAAATCTATTTTGAGTCTCAAACAAGCTAGCTAAAGAACGTGTGATATTGGTTCCTCTCTCTAAAAAGAGGGTCTCAAAGGGGTTACCCGTTAGCCGTAAAACGGGCCAAAACTTTAACCGTTAGACGTAAAAATTGGACAATTTTAAGCGTTAGCTGTAAAAATGTTAAACGTAAACAAATTTAGCTATGAAAGTGAAAGTCTCAAGATTTTTTCGTGCCTTTTTTGTGGCTTGGTAGTACATGAAAAGCCGGGAGACTCAGTAGTAAGCTCATAATACTACCATTTTTCATCCAGGAATGGTCCTGAGACCTTAATGTGTTTTACAGAAATCAAAATACTTTTTTACCTTTTTTAAACAATGAAAATTAGTTTTTAACTTTTATAGCAATGGTAATTAATTTATAAGACTTCTTTTAACCGTAACGAAATTTAATTAACCGTTAGCCGTAAAAGCCATCATCCCATTGAGACCCTCTGCCAATCTATGTCCTTTGCACGTTGTCTAAGCAGTCACTACCGAGCCGCAAGTAATTGATACAACCAAACAGAATGTGGCGGACAAACCTACTCACCTCCTCACATATTTTTTCAAGGATAGGCATCCACGATGTGGCAAGATGGCAATTCTGCAGTACAACCCAGTCACCTACCTCAATAGCCTACAGAGAAATCATAATGATGCGTCTTCGTATATGTACTGTTACACATATTAAGATGATTTCCGCAGAAGATTCGAGCAATAATGCCAAAAAAAAGAAAGTTACCAAAAAACCTCATAGCATGGTAATATGTTGAATAAAGGTAAGAAGAACTTATCGAGATTTAAGCTCTCAAGCTGACCCTGCGAGAGAAAATTAAACTTGAAGTTATCCATATTTCAATTAAAACGGACGTTTCGCGTTAGTTGAAAACACAATAACACGCATTAAGCACTTTTACGAGGTTTGACATAAACTTTCTCGAGAATGCTTGGGGATTTAATCGCGGGGTCGCCTAGAGAACTGAAATACAGCGAGAGGTTTTAAATAGTATTCCAAAAATTTCCGTGCAGTGAGTAGATTTTTAGTAAGTATTTTTTGCACTCATTGCTCGAACTTTGAGCGGAATCCGTCTTAATTTCTTATCTCTAATGTTTGCCCACTGTCTCTTTAATATCTCAGTGCTTTCTGCTGCAAGGACTCGACGGAGGAAAGAAAAAAAGGGTGCAATGCAAGCTAGGGAACAAATTTGAAGACTAAACTTTCTTTGTCTCCCAACGTCCTTTTACTGGTTACCTACATAAACATCATGGGAGGCGCGGTGGCCTCATGGTTAGTCCGCTCGTCTCCGGATCGAGCGGTCCGGGTTCGAGTCCTGGCCGGGTACAATGTGTTGTGTTCTTGGGCAAAACACTTTACTCTCATAGTGCCTTTCTCCACCCAGGTGAAAAATGGGTACTGGCGAACTTAATGCTGGGAGTAACCCTGCGATGGACTAGCATCCCATCCAGGGGGAGTAGAAATACTCCTAGTCGCTTCATGCTACTGAAATCGGGATAAGCTCCGACCCCATGAGCCACTTGGCTGGTATGCAGACATTACCTACCTACATATAAACATCTAGACATAAAGCATGCTTTCTAGTTCTTTAATAACGAGCCAGAGCATAACAACTAGATGGGTATCTCCGGGACCTCTTACCCGAAAAATATTCACATCGTAACGCTCAACGTTTTTGTCGAAAACGCATACATTTAAAAACGCTGTCCAGAGTGGAGACAGCCCTGTCGTATTAGTGTGGACAACTAAAACGGAACCTTTCAAAACTACGTTTTAGCGCGTTAAGCGTTTTAGTGTGGACGGGTAAACCCTGTGAAAACGGCAACGTAGACGGGCGGGAAACTTCGGATCATTTTGTTAGCGTGAACGTGCCTGGGAATTAATGGAACCGAGTTACTTGCATGGATCGAATGAATATGTACACTGAAAGTCTAAACTAAGTCAAGTCAGTGGTTTGCTATTGCTGCGAAAAAATATTCTTACATGATTGATCATCTTTGCTGCAATGGGTCCTTGACCTTGGCCGAGTGAAATGGTCTGAAAATGGGACCTGGTCACACCTAATAATGAAAATTATATTAAGAAAAATACCGAATACACAGTTTTGTGAAAAGTGAAATAAAGCTAAGGGGAGACAACACGGTTGCTGGAAAGAGAGAAAGGAGAAAACGAGAATGGATTCATAGAAGAACCAATTCTAGATTCATCCATCAAAAGATGGCTAAATACTAGCCAGGTTTTTAAAGCCTTTTTCCAACATGGCAAAGTCATCTCAACCATTTCTAAGTGAGGCATTTATTAATCGATACTCATACCAAAGTATATAAAAAATCTTCAAGTGCAATGGGTGCTCCTGTAGTTTTAGGTCCAAGATTGAAAACAAGTCATTAATGTCAGTTAGGACGGTAGAAGGACAAACTACCGGAAGTAGGAATGTTAAGTTTAAATAATCTCACCGATGTCTTCTGCAAACTTGACTAAGCTAGCCATAGGATCTGCTCCAGGTGATAAGACAAATATCAACGGCACACAGCAATCGGAGTCCTCATAACACTTGGACAGGTCAAACGTGGGAGGTTCAATGTACGTGGGATTCATGTAGAAAGTGATGAAGTCACGCACACCGAGCGTTACCTGTACAGAAAGAGAATGACAGCTTGCGTGACTTGGATGAGCAAGCAGTGCAAATGCAAACGTGGGCAGCACGTAAGAATGCGAACGCGAAGTTTTCATTGGTAGGGATAATTCAGAACAATATAGATTGAAAATATAGACAAGAATATACCAATAAAGACGTAAAATCATGCAGAGTTACACGACCTAAAACAAACCACTCCAGCAATTCCTGGCGATGACCCTGGCGATCAAAAGTGGGTGACAAAGGTCTATTCCTTACCTTATCCGGCCTCAAACATCTCAAAATGATCAAATGCTGAAGTTTGTTGAGTTCATCTTCCCATGGATCAGGCAACTGCTCTGTTTGTGGACTGGCAGTGTCGTAAAATGCTTTCCACTCAGACAGCTAAAGAATCAGTAGAAAGGGTCAAGACTAAGTCAACCTAATAAACGATTTCTTTTTCACAGAAAACGCATATCATTGATAACACAGTTTATAAACACGACGGAACATCAAGAAACAGGCTCCTCACTACGGTTCTGAAAATGGAGAAGGAGTAATTCACTTTCCGAATTGACAGGCTCTTAGGTGAGGGCAGCTAGAGCTTATAAAACCACAATAATTGCTTCATACGATTTTATTACCTGGCCCTTGTTAGATATTACAACGCAACTGAATCACGTTGAATTTCTTGTGTGAACATAACACGCTGTTTTCTCCTTTCAAAAAAGCTGATAAAAAGTGTTTTTGTTAATTTAAAAGCGGGTAAAAAAGATAAAAGAAAATTGAGCTTTTTGCGGTTTAACCGTTTATGGATTACCATATCTGTCTGTGTTGTCACATTGGGACCTGCAAGATACCTGGATCAAAGCAGTACAAATCTTCCAAAACTCACGTGTTCAGTAAAATGTTGTAAGATTCCTTTGAAGGCTGGTAACGCTGAACATCGCACCATCTCGGCCCAGGACTTATCAGTCAACCAACCCGAGGCAGGGTTTGGGAATTTGTTCTCAAGTGCCACTCCACCCGTCAGCAAAAATCGCCATTCCTGTTCATCGATTTTACCACTGAGAAAACAGAGAAACAAAGGAACTATAAGTAACGAGTACAACTGAACAGTGATCGTTAAAACGAAATATGTGTTTTATAAGTGAAGCAGTATGTGCCATCCACGATATTTACCGCTGAAAATTATAGAAATCACTAAGGTCTGAAGAAACAGCAAGAAAAATAGTATTTTCGTACAAAAATCAAAGAAAACAGCCTAAAGTCAAGATCATTTTTCGAATTTTAAAGACCGCCATTTTGAGCATCTTTTCTTCCGGCTAATTCCATTAAAAAATGTCAGCCCTCACGTTTGATTATTTTCTGTGCAGTTCGCGGAAAAGTAAAGTAAATCTTTCGTATTGATAACGTATTTATTCTATTAAACGAAAGATTAGGTTAGGTTTCTGCGAACTGCACTGAAAAAAATAGCAAAACAGAGAAAATTACATTTGCATACATATATCTTATTAGATGTTTTGATGTGTAGTATCGCTGTATATTTTTACGAGCTGTGCCGTATTTTGACGAGCCTGTAGGGCGAGTCAAACTACAAACAACGAGTAAAAATATACAGCGATACTACACATCAAACATCTAACAAGAGATATATAATCCAACTGCTGTAGTCAATAGATTTATCAATGAAAGAGGGAGAGTGTGACACTTTTGCGTGCGCACGCCGACCTGTCCGGCAAACAGGTTTTCTACTGTACAAATAACTGTACAATATCGCTGTATATTTGTACTGTTATTTTGACGCTACTCGCTGCAGTTGGACAATAATGATGTCCTACTGTCGTTCCTATAATCCATTGTGTAAGAATAGGAACAAGTTATATTCGCCTTTTTGGGTTTTAGAACCATAGTTTTATCATCTATATGTAAACATATACCCACGGGCTACGAAAATACCGTACGGTGACCGAGCCCTATTAAAATTGTTTGAAGACGGGGTAGCAAGAAACGTTTGTGGTGTTCATAGATTCATACCGTCCTTTTAGAATACCAATACACAGCAAGAACGAAAACAAGAGCTTGTCCTTCTCGAACAGTGATCGACAAACGTTCCGGTAGATACTGCAAAACAAACGACAAACACAAGCATAATTATTCAC